>JGI20156J14371_10002884_pt1 | contig 13169 bp, 10 predicted proteins | sample COG_06_FD_14371 | JGI IMG/M metagenome (IMG submission 14371)
TTGACCCTAACAACTCTAATGTAATTTGGGTTGGAACAGGAGAAAACAACAACCAGCGCTCAGTGGCTTACGGAGACGGTCTTTATGTGAGTCGTGATGCGGGAAAAACCTGGACCAAAAGTGGTCTTGAAACAAGCGAACATATTGGCATGATTGCCATAAACCCTACGAATGGAAATCATATTTACGTGGCAGCTTATGGTCCATTGTGGTCCTCCGGCGGAGAACGCGGTATTTACGAATCAAAAAATGGCGGTCAAACTTGGACGCGTATTCTATATGTTGACGACCATACTGGTTTCAACGAAATTCATATGGATCCGCGCGACCCACAAACGCTTTATGCCACCGCCCATCAACGTAGAAGACACGTGTACACGCACCTCAGCGGCGGCCCCAACAGCGCGATGTACAAAAGCACCGATGGCGGAGCGCATTGGAATAAGGTAGAAAACGGATTTCCGGGAGGAGATGTGGGGAGAATCGGTATGGATATTTCACCTGCAAATCCTGATGTACTCTACGCTACTGTGGAAGGTCATGGGACATACGCCTCTACGGATCGCGGAGAAAGTTGGAACAAACGCTCCGGTCATGAAACCTCAGGAAATTATTACGTAGAATTTATTTGTCACCCGACGGATGTGAATACGGTATACAGCATGGACACCTATGCACACGTAAGTACGGATGGTGGCAAGACTTTTAAAAACATACCAAAGCGCTTCAAACACGTGGACAACCACTGCTTGTGGATTGACCCAACAAACACGAACCACATGTACATCGGTACTGATGGTGGTTTATACGAAACCTGGGACGGAATGAGCAGCTGGAATTGGAAGGCAAACATTCCTACAATCCAATTTTACCGTGTGGCTGTTGACAACGACTGGCCGTTCTACAATATTTACGGGGGAACTCAAGACAACAATAGTTTGGGCGGCCCGTCGCAGACCATCAATTCTCGTGGGATCATCAACAGCGATTGGTTTGTGACTAATGGCGGCGATGGTTTTGAAAGCGCTACAGATCCGGACGACCCCAACATCGTATATGCGCAAGCGCAATACGGGTGGCTGGTGCGATTCAACAAGCAAACCGGCGAAAAGACCCCGATACAACCGCAACCGCGCTACAAAGAGACGCCGTACCGTTGGAATTGGGATGCACCTTTGGTTGCAAGCAAGCACCAGAAAAAGACCTTATATTTTGCCGCTAACAAAGTATTTAAAAGTACGGATCGCGGCGAAAGCTGGACGACCATTAGTGGCGATTTAAGCAGACAATTGGACCGCAACACCTTGCCAATCATGGACCGCTACTGGGGACCTGAGGCCATAGCACTGCACAAGAGTACATCCATTTATGGTAATATTGTCACGTTGCGTGAAAGTCCGCTAGATGCAGGACACTTGTGGGTAGGAACCGACGACGGTTTGGTATGGAAATCGGAGGATGACGGCAAGAATTGGAGCAGTATAAAAACCTTCACTGGCTTGCCTAAAACGCAAGTAGGATCATTGAATTTACCGCTGGTGTATGTCCAAGATCTTATGCCTTCACAACACAATAAGAAAGTCATTTATGCCGCATTCAATAATCACAAAAACGGTGATTTCAAAGCATACCTTTTCAAAAGTACAGATGGCGGTAAAAGTTGGGACGATATCGCCGAAGACTTACCAGAGCGCGGTAGTGTATACAGCATTGCTGAAGACCATATCAACCCAAATTTACTCTTCGTAGGAACAGAGTTCGGTGTATTCTTCACGCTTGACGGCGGAGAGAACTGGGTCCCGCTAAAAAGCGGCCTACCCACGATCGCGGTGCGCGACATTGCCATTCAGGAGCGTGAAAACGATTTGGTATTGGGCACCTTTGGCCGTGGATTTTATGTTTTGGACAATTACAGCCCACTCCGCGAATTGGAATATGTACTGGACCAAGAAGCTGCCTTCTTCACCACGAAACCTGGTTTGTTGTTCCGCCGCGCAAATATCGGCGGCACGGATTACAAGGGAGCTCAGTTGTATAAAGCAAAAAACCCCGAAGTAGGTACTACCTTTGAATGGTACCTCGCTGAAAACGCAAAACGTGTGAAAGGAAAATCGGCCAGAAGCGAATAATGAACTGCCGCATTACCCCAGTTTAGATCAGTTGCAAGCGGAAGATTGGGAAGAGAAGCCGTACTTGCTTTTCGAAATTTCGGACTCTCTAGGTAATCCCGTTGCACGGTTTACTAAATCGGACAGCAAGGGTATTTCACGCCATACTTGGGACGGCCGAATGAGCAGCAAAGCGTCCATTCGCACGAATGGAGAACCGGTAACGGAAGCTTATGGCACGACTTTCGTTTTGCCAGGAACGTATTTCCTGAGCTTATCAAGAGCAACAAATGGTGCGCTGGAAACACTCGTTGAGCGCCATGAATTCAAGGTAAATCATTTGTACAACTACGAAGGTATTGACATGGAGTTTAACCAAAGTGTCGATGCACTTATGGCTGTTTCAAACCAGATAAATGCTCGGTATACCGAACTCAAAGAAGACTTGAATAGATTACGTGCAGGTTTGAGAAACACCCCTGGGGCTAGCCTAGAAGACCTAAACACAGCCCGTTCTATCGATATCGAACTGAGAGAGTTAGGCTTGTTACTAAAAGGTGATGCGACACGTACAAAGCGTGAATTTGAAGCTGGAGCTTCATTGGGCGATGTCACGGGTCTTTTGGCATGGGGTACGTTCAACCATCGCGGCGCACCAACGGGCAGTATGCGCGCTATGAAGGAAGATGCAGAAGCGATGATTGCAGATGCAACAGCCGCATTGGAAAAAATTGATGAAAAATTAGACCAATTAGAGGCCAATGCGCGTGAACAAGGTGTGCCTTATTGGGATTAATAGTTTGTACCTTTGCCGCCCTTAAAAGCTTTGACAAAAGAAATGTCTGACACTACTAACCAAATTCTCGCCGACGAAATTGGCGATGCACACGAGAGTTTCACTGCCTTAACGCCATTGCGCGAAGATGCTTTTGACCTTTCTAATGAAGAGAAAATTGCAACCATCGCGGAGCATGTTAAAGGCATTCTGAGCACCCTTGGTATGGATCTTGAAGACGACAGTTTGAAAGGAACTCCAATGCGGGTAGCGAAACTTTATGTCAATGAAGCCTTTGGGGGGCTAGATCCTGCGCGCAAGCCTGGAATGAGCACTTTCGAAAATTCGTACCGCTACAATGAAATGCTCGTGGAAAAAAATATCGTGGTGTATTCGACCTGTGAACATCACCTGCTACCCATCGTAGGGCGCGCGCACGTTGCGTACATTTCCAAAGGTAAAGTGGTTGGTTTGAGTAAAATGAATCGCATTGTGGATTACTACGCAAAGCGCCCTCAAGTGCAGGAGCGCCTTACGCGTCAGGTAGTTCAGGCATTGCAAGAAACATTGGGCACTGACGATGTGGCTTGTGTCATCGACGCGAAACACCTGTGCGTAAATTCTCGTGGCATTCGTGATATCGATAGCTCCACGGTTACTGCTGAATATGGTGGTGCATTTCAGAATGAAGCAAAAAAGAAAGAATTTTTAGACTATATCAACCTTTCAACTGAATTTGGCGCCTAGTGGAACCATTATACACTTCATACCCCCTTACGATTGAAAACAGCCTAACTGGTGAAAAGGAAGCGTTTCTTCCTGTTCATGAAGGCAGCGTTGGTATGTACGTGTGTGGTCCAACCGTCTACAGCGATGTTCACTTGGGAAATGCACGAACATTCACATCGTTCGATATGATTTTCCGCTACTTAAAACACGTAGGGTTCAAGGTTAGATACGTTCGAAACATTACGGATGCAGGCCATCTTGAAAACGATGCAGATTCTGGTGAAGATAAAATTTCCAAAAAAGCCCGCATAGAGCAATTGGAACCCATGGAGATAGTGCAACGCTACACCGTTGACTTTCATAAAGTAATGGACGCACTTAATGCTTTGCCTCCCTCCATAGAACCTACTGCCACTGGTCACATTTCCGAACAGATTGAAATGGTTCAGACCATTCTAGACAAAGGATGGGCCTATGAAAGTAACGGATCTGTTTACTTTGACGTCAACGCATACAATGAGATGGGTGGCGACTACGGGGTGCTTTCAGGCCGCAAAATGGATGAGCTTCAGGCAGGCACTCGTGCCCTAGATGGTCAAGAAGAAAAACGTAATCCAGCCGATTTCGCACTTTGGAAAAAAGCATCGCCAACGCACATTATGCGCTGGCCGTCTCCTTGGAGTGTTGGCTTTCCAGGTTGGCACCTAGAGTGTTCCGCGATGAGCACAAAATATCTAGGTGAGACTTTTGATATTCACGGCGGTGGAATGGATTTGAAATTTCCACACCACGAATGTGAGATTGCACAAAACAGTGCGTGTTCTGGTCATAAAGGAGCCCGCTATTGGATGCACGCAAACATGTTGACGCTCAACGGAAAACGCATGAGCAAAAGTACTGGAAACACGGTATTACCTCGAGAATTGTTCGCTGGGGATAGCCCGCTTTTGGACAAGGGTTTTAGCCCGTCCGTCGTTCGATTCTTTATGATGCAGGCGCATTACAGTAGTGTGTTAGATTTTAGTAATGACGCACTGGTTGCTGCAGAAAAGGGACACAATAGGTTGCTAAGTGCGCTTGAAAAATTGGACACTCTTGCACCTTCAAGCGAATCCACTATTGCTCTTCAGGCTTGGATAGACAAATGTTACCATGCGATGAGTGATAACTTTAACACACCTATTCTTATTGCCCACTTGTTCGAAGCCATCAAATGGATCGGCGCTGAGGAGGGTAGCATTGGACTGAATGCATCAGATTTAGCCACCTTCAAATCGACTTTACACGCCTTCACCTTCGATGTTTTGGGCCTACGCTCAAAAACTGATAATTCTGGTGATGCGCACAAAGAAGCTTTGGATAAAGCGATGTCACTGGTCATTGAATTAAGGGCTCAAGCCAGGTTGAATAAAGATTGGGGAACGGCAGATTTAATCCGGGACCAATTGAATGACGCCGGTATTCAGCTCAAAGACGGCGCAGAAGGAACAAGCTATAGCCTTTAATTAATGAAGGCCGTGAAAGATCTAATCTTTAAAGTACTCGGATCACCCTTACTGCTATTGATTTGGTTCTACCGGACAATATTTTCAAGATTGCTTGGGCCAGCTTGTCGTTACCAGCCTACCTGCAGTGCTTACGCTGCAGAAGCAGTAAAACTACACGGTCCCTTCAAAGGATTTCTAATGAGCATCAAAAGAATTGGCAGTTGCCACCCTTGGGGCGGTCATGGCTGGGATCCAGTGCCAGGAAGCGCGCTAGAAAAAGAACTGAAAGACAAAAACATTCTTTAATTACTATTCGCAAACCCAATGAAAAAATTACTTTTTTACTTCACGGCAATGGCTCTGTTGGCATGCCAATCCAACTCGGAATCTGCAGATGGAAAGAGCGGAGCGACATGGGAAAGTAAAATTAAATACGACGACGAAATACACCTCGAAGGCATTCGACAGTTGACCAATGGTGGTGATAATGCGGAAGCCTACTTCAGCTTTGACGGTTCCATGCTCACCTTCCAAAGCAATGCAGAGAAATGGGGGAACAATTGCGATCAGATCTATGCGTTTGACTGGAACCAAGACACCATTTGGGACAAAGAGCCGCAACTCATTTCTAACGATTTAGGCCGCACGACATGTGCCTACTTCATGCCGGGCGACTCTACCATTCTTTACGCAAGCACATTCAGAGGTGATACCGCATGCCCTGCTGTACCTGAGCGCGGTGAAAGCGGCGCCTATGTTTGGCCCATCTATGCCGATTTTGATATTTACGTAAGCGACCTAAATGGACACATTGTAGACACCTTGATTTCGGGTCCAGGTTATGATGCAGAAGCTACGGTGAGTCCAGACGGGACTAAAATTGTATTTACATCCGACCGCAGTGGTGATTTAGAGCTGTACACTTGTGATATCGACGGCTCAAACATTGTACAGGTTACAACAGGCTTAGGCTACGATGGCGGGGCTTTTTTCAGTCCGGACAGTAAGAAATTAGTCTTCAGAAGTTCACGTCCGCAGACTGAAGAAGAGGTAACAAAGTACAAAGACTTGCTTGCACAAGGTATGGTCGAGCCTACGCACATGGAGATTTACACGTGCAATGTGGACGGTTCAGAATTGATCCAAGTTACCCAACTAGGTAACGCCAACTGGGCCCCGTTTTATCATCCGAGTGGCACTAAAATTATTTTCTCAACCAACCACCACAGCGAACGCGGGTACCCGTTCAACCTCTTCATGATTAATACGGACGGTACAGGTCTCGAGCAAATCACCTACGACGGTGTTTTCGACGCATTCCCTATGTTCTCGCCTGACGGCAGTAAATTGGTCTTCGCTTCGAATAGAAACAACGGCGGAACGCGTGCCACGAATCTATTTATTGTAGACTGGAAAGAATAATACTATGCTATTGACCATTCTCTGGGACTTCCCAAACCACATCCCTATCGCTGGCTTCGAGCTGCGATTTTACTCTTTGATGTTCATCATCAGCTTCGTTTTGGGCCAGTACGGTATGCAATATGTATTTAAACGAGAAAACGTCAACCCGAAACTGATGGACAGTTTAGTCTATTGGATGGTTGGTGCTACAATTGTAGGTGCCCGTCTGGGACACGTTATTTTTTACGATTGGAGCTACTACAAGGACCATCTTGGAGAAATCTTTAATGGTTTGGAAGGGCGGTCTTGCTTCTCATGGTGCCGCTATTGCTATTGTCGCAGCCATGTTTTATTGGAGCAAGAAACTGGCTAAAAAGCATCCACTTTGGACCTTGGATCGCATAGTTATCGTCGTTGCGCTTGCTGCGGGATTTATTCGGGTGGGGAATTGGTTCAATTCAGAAATTTACGGCGCCCAAGCAAATAGTGCCTTTGAAACAGTGTTTATAGAGGACGGAAGGAACACGCTGATGCGCGGATACGGCGGAACGTTAAAGACCGTGACCTTCGAGGCTACGGACCAATTCGTTACGACCGACTCCATCACCTACCCCATCCTCAATGCAACCTTATCCTTCGTGCGCTTGGACGACATCCAAACGGAACAGTACGCTACAGACTTTTTACCACGAATTCTCAATACACAGCATCCCGATAATCAACACTTGTTGGTTCAAGGGGTACCTGAAGTAACGGTCTATGAAGACGAAAAAGGTTGGCATGCGCAGACCCAGCTGATCGGCGTGCCCCGCTACCCAACCCAGTTGTTCGAAGCTGCCGGCTATTGGCTATTTTTCTTCATCCTAACACTGCTCTACCTTAAAACGAATGTTGGTCAGAAGCGTGGATTCTTGTTTGGGCTTTTTCTCGTACTCGTATTCGGTTTCCGCTTCTTTATTGAAAACTTCAAAGAAGTACAAGTTCAATTCGAACAAAGCATGCAACTCAATATGGGACAGTGGTTGAGCATTCCATTGGTCGCCATTGGACTTCTCTTTATCGCAGTAAGCTCACGTACTAAATCTATATCCTAATGAATGCATTTAGAAAATACGCAGTTTGGATTGTTGGCCTCGGATTGGCCGCATTTATTATTCCTTCGGTTGTAGGCAGCATCGGCAAATTCAGCTCAAATACCAAACCCTCGGTGAAAAAGCCAGGCCAACCGTATGAACCGCCCTTTCGAATGGATGGGACCGTTTGGGCCCTGAACGGTTCCGATACAACGGCCGTCTTTGAAACGGAATATGCAACTACACCTGAAACCATAGAAATAGGCATGATGTACCGTCGAACTACCCCGCCAAATAGAGCCATGCTCTTCTTTATGCCTGGAGGCGATCAGCCGCGTAGTTTTTGGATGAAGAACACGCTCGTGTCGTTGGATATTATTTACATCAATTCAAACAATGAAGTAGTAAGCATTCAGTCTAATGCGGAGCCGCTATCAACGAAAAGCCTGCCTAGCGCAGCTCCAGCTTCATACGTATTAGAAGTGCTGGGTGGTCAGGCGGCTGCAAAAGGGATTACGGTAGGAACGAAGATTTTCTGGAGTAAAGCAGCGGTTGAATAATTCTCAAAAAACCACTCAGAGTGAATAATTTACCTATCTTTGCGCCCNTATAGCATTACAAACATCTAAAACGATTTTGGTATGTACCTTACTAAAGAAAAGAAAGAAGAAATTTTTGCCGAATNCGGCACATCAGCAACGGACACTGGTTCATCTGAAGGACAAATCGCTTTGTTTAGCTACCGTATCGATCATTTGACCGGTCACTTAAAGCAAAACAAAAAAGACCACAACACAGAGCGCTCGCTCATCCGTTTGGTTGGTAAGCGTAGAAAACTACTGAACTACCTAAAGCAAACAGATATTACACGTTACCGTGCAATTATCGAGAAACTAGGCTTGAGAAAATAATCTCGGCTTAAGAAGTACACAAAAAGGCAATTTTTACAATTGCCTTTTTGCGTATAAAAAAGTATCTATTTACACTATATATGATTCCACAAGCAATTACTGAAACTATCGTACTTCCTGACGGAAGAGAAATCACACTTGAGACCGGGAAACTGGCCAAACAAGCAGATGGCTCTGTAGTCGTTAAGTGCGGTGGTACAATGCTGTTGGCCACTGTTGTGTCCAGCAAAGAAGCGAAGGACGGCATTGACTTTCTTCCGCTTACGGTAGATTACCGTGAAAAATTTGCAGCCAACGGCCGCGTTCCTGGAGGATTCCTCAAGAGAGAAGGTCGTCCTTCAGACAATGAAGTATTAACCATGCGTTTGATTGACCGCGTATTGCGTCCTTTGTTCCCAAAGGATTACCACGCTGAGATTCAACTCATGATTCAAATGATCTCGTACGACGAGAATGTTGAAGCAACCTCTTTAACTGGTTTGGCTGCATCTGCAGCAATCGCAGTAAGTGATCTTCCATTCGACGGTCCTATTTCTGAGGTACGTGTTGGTCGTATCAACGGAGAACACGTGATCAACCCTACTCCTGCTCAAATTAGTGAGCTCGAACTAGACATGGTTATCGGTGCGTCAATGGACAGCGTCGTCATGGTCGAGGGCGAAATGCAAGAAATTTCTGAAGAAGAAATGGTTGAGGCGATCAAATATGCCCACGATGCCATCAAAGTTCAGATCGAAGCGCAATTGCGTTTAGCTTCTCAAGTGGAGAAAGCTCAAACCAAGCGCGAATACAGCCACGAAACGCACAACGAAGAAGTTCGCGAAGAAGTAATGGCTGCTACTTATGACAAGGTTTATGAAGTTGCAAAAAGTGGCTTGCCTAAGCACGAGCGTTCTGCAGGTTTCAAAGCGATTCTAAACGAATACCTTGAAAACAAAGATGAAGAATGGTTGGCAGCGAATACTGGTTTCGCAAAAACCTACTTCCACGATGTAGAGTACAAGGCCATGCGTGACATGGTACTTAACGAAGGTAAACGTCTTGACGGACGTGATACGACAACTGTACGCCCTATTTGGTCAGAAATTGATTACTTGCCAGGTGCGCACGGTTCTGCAGTATTTACTCGCGGTGAAACGCAATCGTTGACTACGGTAACCTTAGGTACATCGTTAGACGCTAATAGAATTGATGATGCAACCTTCACAGGTGAAGAGAAATTCTATTTACATTATAATTTCCCACCATTTTCTACAGGTGAAGCGCGCCCTATTCGTGGGGTAAGCCGTCGCGAAGTTGGTCACGGTAACCTAGCACAGCGTGCTTTGTACCAAATGGTAGATCCGGAAAACCCATTTACGATTCGTGTGGTAAGCGATATCCTTGAATCAAACGGTTCGTCTTCGATGGCAACGGTTTGTGCAGGTACGCTAGCACTAATGGATGCTGGGGTGAAATTGGTTCGTCCAGTAAGCGGTATTGCCATGGGATTAATTTCTGACGGTGAGAAATTTGCAGTTTTGTCGGACATCTTAGGTGATGAAGATCACTTGGGTGATATGGACTTCAAAGTGACGGGTACTGAAAAAGGTATTACGGCTTGTCAGATGGACATTAAGATCAAAGGTTTGAGCTACGAAATTATAGTTCAGGCCCTCAAGCAAAGCTTAGAAGGTCGTTTGCACATCTTAGGTGAAATGTTGAAAACCATGCCGGAATCGCGCACGGAATTGAAACCAAATGCACCGAAGATTTACAAGCTCACTGTGAAGAAAGAATTCATCGGACCAATCATTGGCCCTGGTGGTAAAAACATCCAAGGAATCCAAGCGGATACAGGCACAACGGTAACTATCTCTGAGGTAGACGACCGCGGCCACGTTGAGATTTCTGGTAAGGATGCTGCCATGATGGACAAAGCATTAGAAATGATCCGTGCTATCGCATTCGAACCTGAAATTGGTGAAGTGTACGAAGGCATTGTTCGTGGTGTACAGACTTATGGTGCTTTCGTTGAGATTGCTCCTAAAGTTCAAGGATTGCTTCACATTTCAGAAATTGACTGGACACGAATTAAGAATGTCGAAGACGTTCTTAAGGAAGGTGATACGGTTAAAGTGAAGCTTCTAGAGGTTGACAAAGCAGGTAAGATGAAGCTTTCTCGTAAGGTTCTTCTCCCTAAACCGGAGAAAGACGGCGATAAAGCTGAAGCTTAATTCTTATCTTTTGAACTTGTGTGGTGCGCCTTTGTTTAGCAAAGGCGCACATACGCTAAAAAATTCATCTCGAGCATGAGACAGTTAAAAATCACAAAACAGGTAACGAATCGCGAGACCGCTTCGTTGGACAAATACCTTCAGGAAATCGGTAAAGTGGAATTAATCACAGCTGAGGAAGAAGTAGAATTAGCCCAGCGCATTAAGGCCGGTGATCAAATTGCCCTTGAAAAGTTGACCAAAGCCAACCTTCGATTTGTGGTTTCTGTAGCAAAGCAATATCAAAACCAAGGTTTAACCCTTCCTGATTTGATCAACGAAGGAAACTTGGGTTTGATTAAAGCTGCGCAACGCTTCGATGAGACACGCGGTTTTAAGTTCATTTCTTACGCCGTTTGGTGGATTCGTCAGAGCATTCTGCAAGCCCTTGCAGAGCAGAGCCGTATCGTTCGTTTGCCATTGAACAAAATTGGTTCAATCAATAAAATCAACAAAGCTTACGCCTACCTCGAGCAAGAGCACGAGCGTCCACCGAGTGCTGCGGAGATCTCTAAACACTTAGAGATGAGCGAATCGGATGTGAAGGAAAGTATGCGCAACAGTGGTCGCCACGTGAGTATGGACGCACCGTTGGTTGAGGGTGAAGACAGTAACTTATACGACGTATTGAATTCTTCAGATTCACCGCATCCGGACGAGGATTTGATGATGGACAGTTTACGTACTGAGATCGAGCGTTCGTTGGCGACTTTAACGCCGCGCGAAGGTGATGTGATCCGTTTGTACTTTGGTTTAGGCGGTCAGCATCCCATGACTCTAGAGGAGATTGGCGAGAAATTTGACTTGACGCGCGAGCGTGTTCGTCAAATTAAAGAGAAAGCCATTCGTCGCATGAAGCATACCTCAAGAAGTAAAATCTTGAAGACCTACCTCGGTTAATAACCTTGGTATTAAGTTTTTTATAGAACACCTCGCCTTCACGGGCGGGGTGTTTTACTTTTGTAGCGAACTTAAACGCATCAGCATGGCTGCACCTATCATCTCACCATCTCTTTTAGCTGCCGACTTTGGCAACCTCCAACGCGACTGTCAAATGGTTAATCAAAGCCAAGCAGACTGGTTCCATATCGATGTTATGGATGGCGTTTTTGTCCCTAATATATCCTACGGAATGCCAGTGGTAAAGACGATGGCTGAGAACTGCGAAAAAGTCATGGACGTGCATTTGATGATAGTCCAGCCAGAGCGTTACATACAAACCTTTAAGGAGTGTGGTGCCGATATTTTGACGGTTCATGCCGAAGCCTGTACGCACTTGCACCGAACTATTCAAGAGATTCACAATGCCGGGATGAAGGCAGGCGTTGCCCTGAATCCGCATACCCCCGTTAGTGTGTTGGAGGACATCATTCAAGACCTAGACGAAGTCCTTTTGATGAGTGTGAATCCAGGATTTGGCGGTCAAAAATTTATAGAAAACACGATAAAGAAAACAGCCCAAGCGCGTGAATTGATTGACCGCACGGGTTCTAAAGCACTCATTGAAATTGACGGTGGCGTGAATTTAGAGACGGGTGCGAGACTTTTAGCTGCGGGTGCCGACGCCTTAGTGGCCGGTTCTTTTGTCTTTAAAAGCGATGATCCTCTTGCAACGATTGCAGCCTTAAAAGCGCTCTAGCGTCTGAATTCCGCCGTCTGTTCGTAAACAGACTGTAAGATTTCTTGCTCCACTTCATCCACTGCTAATCCGCGGCGCTGCATCATTCTATTTGCCGTGTCTAAAGCTTTATCGAGCTTGTATTCCATCGTGCCCTGCGGACCACCCCAGGAGAAAGAAGCAATAAAGTTTCTAGGAAACCCTGCACCATATACATTGGCGCTAACTCCAACCACCGTGCCGGTATTGAACATGGTATTGATGCCTGATTTGCTGTGATCGCCCATAATCAGACCACAAAACTGCTGACCGGTTTTAGCGAAACGCTTGCTTACGTAGCTCCATACTTTAACCTCGTCGTAATTGTTCTTCAAGTTAGAGTTGTTCGTATCCGCGCCTATATTACACCATTCGCCCAAGGCGCTGTTGCCTAAAAAGCCGTCATGGCCTTTATTGCTGTACCCTAAGATCACACTATTATTAACCTCACCGCCTACTTTACAATGCGGCCCTAATGTTGTTGCACCATAGATTTTCGTGCCCAATTTTAAAGCGCTGTGTGCACCCAAAGCTAGGCCGCCCCGAACCACACAACCTTCCATGATTTCCGCGTTTTTAGCGAGGTAGATGGGACCTGTTGTGGTATTTAAAATACTCGCCGTGGCCTTAGCTCCTTCTTCTAAAAAGATTCGATCGCCAATCACGGTACAGGACTCATGAACCGGAGCACTCTTGCGCCCGGTAGTAAGCAAGTCGAAATCGGCCTCCAATTCAGCTGCATTCAAACCCCATATGTCCCATGGACGCGC
>JGI20156J14371_10002894_pt1 | contig 13123 bp, 12 predicted proteins | sample COG_06_FD_14371 | JGI IMG/M metagenome (IMG submission 14371)
CCCTGGAGCAAGGCCTATAGCGCGGGCTCATCCATACAACTGGCGCGTTTAAGTTGTGGTATTTTGAACAACTCTGGCGTGGCTTCGGAGACAATGGATGTCGGATATTACCAAAATAGTTCGGAAAATGCCAAATATTTACTTTTAGTTGAGCAAATACAGTAAATAATATGAAATAATCAGTTAATTAATGTGTTTATGAGTTTCATGGTTCTGGAATGAAGCTACTTACTCTCCCGCTGAACGAGAAAAACTCTTGCGTAGCGGGAGATATATGTCGAAAATTTGCAACACTATACGCCATCTTTGGTGGGGATGGCCTCCCGAGGGCGATTAAAATGCGGTTAAAATTTTTCACAAAGCGTTGGGTTTGGTGATTTTAAATGTAACGCTTGAACGATTAGACTAGGTAAAAATTAGTTAAAGTTATCCAGTACATTTTTGTGATTTTAAGAAATTTTATCACGGTTGGTTGTTTGGTGGGGTTCAAATGAGACGGCTGTAACATTAGATGAGAGAGAATTATAATGAATAAATTTTTGAGTTTGAGCTTGCTGGGAACAACACTGGCAATTGTAACAGCCTATTCACCTACCCTTTATGAAACCGACCCGGTCACGTTGGAAACGGACAAAGGTGACGTCATTTGCCAATTGTATGACAAAAAAGCTGTTCTTCTCGATCGCGCAATTCATATGCCACATGCTATGCATATTGCAGAGGCCGATGCGCTTTGCCGCGCTGAGGGTGAACGTTGGATGAAGAAATAGACTAAAAACTCTCCAACTGACGTGAATGCTCCTCGACAACTGTGTGATTGTCGGGGGGCTTTTGCATTTGAAGGGATTGTAAAATCCTGTCGTCAAGACTATTCAGTACCTACCTCGGGGCGCCCTTATGGGCTGAGATGCGAAAGCGAACCCGTAGAACCTGAACCGGCTAGTACCGGCGGAGGGAAGGTTTGGACGTCTCCAATCCCTGACCCCGTTCGGCGATATGGAGATAAAGATGAAATTGACTTCCCTTTTCGCAGGACTGTTTTTAACAAGCGCGGCCGTTGCCGAAACGCCTGTGTTGACGGTCTATACCTATGACAGTTTTATATCAGATTGGGGTCCCGGCCCGGCGGTTGAATCTGCTTTCGAGGCCAGATGTGGTTGTGATTTGCAGATGATTGGCGCGGGCGATGGGGCGGCATTGTTATCGCGCCTCAGGCTCGAAGGCGTCCGCACAGAGGCCGATGTCGTGTTGGGTTTGGATACCAATCTCACGGCTGCAGCAGCGGAAACCGGACTGTTTTCCCCGATGTCACTGTCTGCAGACTATGCGGTGCCGGGAGGGTGGAGCGACACGCATTTTGTGCCATTCGACTGGGGCTACTTTGCTTTTGTTCACAATACCGATCTGACAGCTCCGACAAGTTTTCGCAGCTTGGCCGCGAGCGATTTGAAAATCGTGATCCAAGACCCTCGGTCGTCCACACCCGGTTTGGGGCTCCTGCTGTGGGTCAAGGCGGCTTATGGCGATGCGGCAGGGGATATCTGGGCTGATCTTTCAGATAATATTGTGACAGTGACGGCGGGTTGGTCCGAAGCCTATGGCATGTTCTTGGAGGGGGAGGCGGATTTGGTGCTCTCCTATACCACATCGCCAGCCTATCATGTGATTGCCGAGGCGGATGCCTCCAAAACCTTCGCTTTGTTTGACGAGGGCCACTACATGCAAATTGAAGTGGCCGGGAAATTGGCAACGACAGATCAAAATGCTCTGGCAGATCAATTCTTGCAATTCATGGTTTCTGATGAATTTCAAAGCATCATCCCCACCACCAATTGGATGTTTCCCGCAGTCACGCCCAAAACGGGGTTGCCCGATGGCTTTCCGCAGGCNTTGAGAGCTGAGCAATCTTTGATTTTCTCACCAGAGGAGGCCGCAGCACAGCGCAGCGCGGCCTTGGAGGAATGGCAGAGCGCTCTGGCACNATAATGTTACGCATTGTTTTTGGTGGGGCGGTCTTGATTGCCCTGCTTCTCTTTTCTCTTGGTACAGCCTTGGTTGTTGGCCTGCAGGGGCGCGGGCTTGCTGCGCTGAACAGTGCCGANTGGTCNGCNGTAAAATTCACCCTATGGCAAGCGAGCCTCTCGGCAGTNCTGAGCACCGCAATGGCGATTCCTGTGGCGCGGGCCTTGGCACGGCAAAGCTTCCCTGGACGCCAAGCTTTGATCACCCTTCTGGGCGCGCCATTTATTCTGCCNGTGATTGTNGGTGTNCTGGGNCTTTTGGCAGTCTTTGGCCGAGCAGGATGGATCAGCGCTGCATTGGACTGGGCCGGGTTTGCCAAACTATCCATTTACGGCGCGCCGGGTGTTATTCTGGCCCATGTATTTTTTAATTTACCTTTGGTGACGCGGCTCTTGCTGCAAGCTTGGACGGCGATCCCGGCAGAGCGATTTCGAGTGGCCGAAAGCCTTGGTGCCACGCCATGGGCCTACTTTCGATTGATCGAAGGGCCGATGCTGCGCGCTACGGTTCCAGGGGCTTTCTTGCTTGTCTTCTTGCTATGCCTCACCAGCTTTGTTGTAGCATTGGCGGTCGGGGGCGGGCCAAAGGGCACAACGATCGAGCTCGCCATTTATCAGGCGTTTCGCTTGGATTTTGATTTAGGAAAGGCGGCCAGTCTTGCTCTTGTCCAATTTACAATTTGCGGCGCCGTGTCACTTCTGGCGTTTCTCGTACCGTTGCCGCAAACCGACGGCCTTGGGCTTGATCGGGCTGTGCAGCGCTTGGATGGGCCGCAGCATCGGATATGGGATGGATTATGGATTTCTGTCGCCAGCGCTTTTTTGGTGCTGCCGCTTGGTGCTGTTCTCATGCGTGGGTTGCGGCATATGCTCGAGGTGCCACCGCAAATTTTCGTGGCCAGCTTAACGTCATTGACCATCGCTATTATATCAACTGCCCTCTGCCTGGCGATGGCTTTGACGCTCGCNCTGGCCTTTNCCCGCCGCGGATCACTGGCCCGCAGCTTGGCGGAGGCCACGGGCATTTTAGGGCTGGCCAGCAGTCCGCTGGTGGTGGGAACTGGTCTTTTTGTGTTGATTTTCCCTTATGCGCAACCCATGGCTTTTGCCTTGCCGATCACCGCTTTGGTCAATGCAATGATGGCTTTGCCCTTTGCTCTGCGTGTCTTGATGCCAGCGGTTCGAGAGACTTATGGCGACTATCTTCATTTGCGCATGAGTCTTGGAATGGGGCGCTGGATTTGGATGACACGGATCTTAGCGCCGCGCCTGCGTCGCCCAATAGGGTTTTCGGCCGGCCTTGCGGCGGCGCTCTCGATGGGGGATCTTGGCGTGATCGCGCTTTTTGCGGATCCTGATCTGCAAACCCTGCCGCTGATGCTGTATCGCTTAATGGGCGCATACCGTATGGACCAGGCCGCCGCCACAGCGGTGGTGCTCGTGGTGCAGAGCTTGTTTTTGTTTTGGATGTTTGATCGTGGAGGGCGCGGACATGCTACACTTAGATAGGCTGTGTTATCAGCTCAATGAGTTCTCTCTCACGGCGGATCTGCAAATTGCAGCCGGGGATCGTGTGGCGGTGATTGGTCCCTCCGGTGGGGGTAAGTCGACTTTGCTCAATGGGATCGCTGGGTTTCTTGTTCCCAGGGCCGGGCAGATGTTTTGGGGCGGGCAGCCCATGCCAGACCACCCCGGCGAAAGGCCGCTCAGTATTCTGTTTCAAGATCATAATCTTTTTCCTCATCTCACCGTGCTGGACAATGTGGCGATCGGCCTGCGACCTGACATGCGTTTGTCTGCAGCTCAGAAGGCACAGGCTGTAGCGGCGCTGGATCAGGTGGGACTGGGGGACAAGGCAATGGCCTATCCGCGTGACCTCTCAGGCGGGCAGCAGGGTCGGGCGGGATTGGCGCGGGTATTGTTGCGCCAACGTCCGCTTTTGCTGCTTGATGAACCCTTTGCGGCTCTGGGCCCAGCGCTGAAGGATGAAATGCTTGAAATAACGCGGCAGATTGTTCAGCAGGCTGGTATTACCGCATTGATGGTCACCCATGACCCACAAGATGCATTGAGCTTTGCGGAGTATGCCATTCTAGTCGCCGAAGGTCAGGCCCAGGCACCTGCGCCAATTGGACCCCTATTTGACCATCCCCCCCCGGCGTTGCAGTCATATTTGGGGCGGCGGGCCCCTTGAGCCCATAAAAAAACGCGCCCCCGAGGAGGCGCGTTTTTCTGTGTCAAAAGACTTAGTCTTTTCTATATTTTATAGGACGCCAGAGCGCCTTATTGGCCAGATAGAGCAGCAGGGTCAAAAAGCCCAAGATCAAAACCCCAACCATTCCGGCACGTTTCCGGTCGTTGAGTTTTGGTTCTGCAGTCCACATCAAGAAGGCCGAAATATCTTCGGAGAGATGCTGAAGATCGTTCTTATGGCCATCTTCAAACTCAACAAGCTCGTCTTCTAACGGTGGCGCCATGGAAATCCAGCCGCCAGGGTAGGCGGTGTTTTCATACAGCGTTACGCCAGCGGAGGTTTTTTCATTGCCTGTGTAGCCGGTGAGCAAAGACAGAATATACTCGGCGCCACCCATGCCTTTAACCAGCTGGTTGATGCCTGTGCCAGCCGGTCCATGAAAACCTGCGCGGGCTTTGGCCATCAAAGACAGATCAGGCGCGTTGGCATTGCCACCCTTGGGGAAGTGATCGGCTGGAACCGCGGTACGGTAATCGCCTTCACCCTCATTGAGATCTTGATCCCAAACTTCGATGAAGTCAGAGGCGTAGGCGCGTACTTCTTCCTTGCTGAGATGCGGCCCGCCTTCATCGCTCAGGGAGCGAATGGGAACGAACTTCATGCCGTGGCAAGAGGAACAAACTTCCGTGTAGATTTTCAATCCGCGCCGCAATTGTTCTTGATCATAGGAGCCAAACGGACCTTCAAACGAGAAAGCGTGGTCATGAACATGGCCTTCACTGCCAGCAGCCTGCACCCCGCCAGTGGCGAGAAGCAAAGCCAGTGTGAGACCTGTTGTGAGTTTCTTGAACATATTTCGTTCCCTTCTCACTCTGCCGGGTGAGCAGCATCCGCTGCACCCGCTGCGCCGTGTTTGGCATTAAAGTCATCTTCGATGGTTGCAGGTGGTGTTGAGGGTTTCTCAAGCACGCCCAGCAAGGGCAAGATAACCAGGAAGTAGGCAAACCAATAGGTCGCACCAATCAAAGAGAAAGAGGCATAGGGTTCTTCCGCAGGACGCGCACCGAGCCACATCAAGAAGATGAAGTCTGCAACCAAGATGCCAAACCACCATTTGAACATGGGGCGATACCGACCAGAGCGCACGCTTGAAGTGTCGAGCCATGGCGCAAGGGCCATAACTGCAATCGCACCGAACATGGCCAAAACGCCAAAGAATTTTGCGTCAATAATGCCGCCGGTGACAAAGCTTGCGATCTGAACAACCCATACTTCGGATGTGAAAGCGCGCAAAATGGCGTAGAATGGGAGGTAGTACCATTCAGGCACAATATGCGCCGGTGTCACCAATGCGTTGGCTTCGATATAGTTGTCAGGATGGCCAAGATAGTTTGGCATGAAACCGACGATCGCCATGAACACGGTCATGATAAGACCCAGGGCAAAGAGATCCTTCACCACGAAATAGGGCCAGAATGGTACCGTGTCTTTTGCCGCTTCTGCCTTCGAACCCCGGCGCACTTCAACCCCGGTTGGGTTGTTGTTGCCTGTGGTATGAAAGGCCCAGATATGCACGATCACGAGACCGGCAATCAAAAACGGCAGGAGATAATGCAGGCTGAAGAAGCGGTTCAAAGCCGGTTGACCTACGGCGCCGGCGCCCAAGAGCCAGGTTTGCAGCGCCTCACCAATGAAGGGGATCGCACCAAACAAGCCGGTGATCACAGCTGTACCGTGGAAGGACATTTGCCCCCAAGGCAAAACATATCCCAAAAAGCCTGTCGCCATCATCAACAGATAGATCAACATACCAATGATCCATGTGATTTCACGCGGGGCTTTATAGCTGCCGTAGTAAAGGCCACGGAACATATGGGCATAAACTGCAATGAAGAACAAAGACGCGCCATTCATGTGGAAATAGCGAATCATATGGCCGCCATTCACGTCGCGCATGATGTGCTCAATCGAGGCAAAGGCCAGATCGACATGCGGGGTGTAATGCATCACCAGAACAACGCCTGTGACAATTTGCATGGCCAGACAGAAGGTTAAAACAATGCCCCAAATCCACATCCAGTTCAGGTTCTTTGGAGTGGGGATCATCAATGTGTCATATAGCAGACCAATGATTGGCAGACGCGAATTGATCGCTTTTGTCGCCTTGGACTTTGGTTCGTAATGATCGTGTGGAATACCGCCCATTATGCGTTCTCCTTGCCGATAACCAGTTCAGTTTCGCCGTCGAAACGGGCCACTGGCACCAAGAGGTTTTCTGGGGCTGGACCTTTGCGGATTCGGCCAGCTGTATCGTAATGTGATCCATGACAGGGGCAGAACCAACCGCCAAACTCACCAGCGCCATCGCCCAAGGGCACGCAGCCCAAGTGGGTGCAAACGCCCAGCATGACCAACCATTCGCCATTTTCGTCAAGGGCGCGGTTTTCATCGGTCGCAGGAAGATCTGGTTTGTTGTCATTGCGGTCATTGCCGTCAATCAAATCGCCCATATCCACGGCCCGTGCCGCTTCAATTTCGCTCTCTGTGCGACGCCGAATAAAGACGGGCTTGCCCTGCCACAGAACGGTGATTTGTGTACCCGGTTCAACATCGGCCACATCCACGCGGATTGCGGCCAAGGCCAAAACATCCGCTGAGGGGTTCATTTGGTTGACCAAAGGCCAAACCGCTGCGCCCGCTGCTACTGCGCCTGCACCTGCCGTCGCGTAGTAGAGAAAATCTCTACGGGTGCCTTCGTGTTCATCTGTATGCGCCACGAGGTTCCTCCAAGTTAATTGCCAGTCAGGACTGGCCCAAAGACTCGGACCCCACAAAAGTAGGGTCACTCGATCCGGTTCCTAGCTCAGGGACAGCGCCGCGTCCAGCGGACATTCGGGCGCAGTCTGCAAGGTGCAAATTTGCCGCATTTTTGTAACAATTGCACCGGGCTGCCCCGGTTGTGGCCCGGCTCACCCGTCGAAATGTGTGTCCTGAAAGCTGGAGCGTTTTGAGAAATCTGCAAACCAAGCCGCCAGCGCGTCATGTCCTTGCCGCCAATTGCGCGCATCATGGCGCAGATCCAGATAGCCCAAAGCACAAGCAACACTGATATGCGCCATGGTGAGTGGGCCGTTCAGCAGATCCATCCATTGGCCTTGCAAAGCATCGCAGCCGCCCATGACTTTCGCCCATTGGGCCTCAGTCCATTCGGTGCTGACCTTCTCCTCTGGCCGCAAACGCAGCTCATAGGAGATGCTCACGGCACTATCCATCATGGAATCGCCCGTGGCCTCAACCGTGAGCACATCCCAAAGCCCGGCCTCCGGATACAGCCCGGCAGAGGCTTTTGCGTCCAAATAACGCGTGATCACGCGGCTATCATAGAGCGCAGGTCCATCGGCGCGACTCAAAGAGGGGATACGCCCGGTCGGATTGGCGGCCTTGGCCTGTTCATTGACCTGAAAGGGGGAGGTCGCGATGCTCACCTCTTCTACATCTTTCAGCTGGTTGGTCTCGCGCAACACAACCCGAACTTTCCGCGCAAAGGGGGAGGCTTCTGCCATAATCAATTTCATTTCATTCACCTTTCAAAGAGGGGGATTATCTGCTGGGTGGCTGCGCGCCGGCTTAACTGCGGCTCAAAAGATCTGCCGGCCGTACCGCCTGACCCGTGCGCGCCGATTCCAAGGCGGCCTCGGCTAGGGCAAGAGACATAAGCCCGTCATAGCCACTGGTGCGAGGGGTCTGCCCTGAATTTAAACAGGCCACGAAATGTTCAATTTCTGCCGCATAGGCCGCGATATAGCGGGTCATGAAGAAATCGAGTAGCGGCGGGCGGGTATAGCCGGCGCCATTGGCTAGGTGACGCGCGATTGGTGATGATTGTCGGCAGCCACAGAGCCGCCCGAGCCATGCACCTCGATGCGCTGATCATAGCCAAAGGTGGCGCGGCGCGAATTGCTGATGGTGCATTGTTTGCCGCTGGCTGTGCGCAAAATGGCATTTGCGCTGTCAAAATCGCCGCGATTGCCAATCTCAGGATCGGTGAGCACGGAGCCGGCCGCCTGCACCGTTTCGACCTCCTCGCCCAGCATCCAGCGCGCCACGTCAAAATCATGGATCATCATATCTCGAAAGATGCCGCCGGAGCGCTCAATGTAATCATAAGGAGGCGCGCCGGGATCGCGGCTGATTAATGTGACCATTTCGACCTCGCCAATATGGCCTGCATCGATCTCTGCGCGCAGAGCTTGAAAGTCTGGATCAAAGCGTCTTTGAAAGCCAACCATCAACGTGGCTTTCATCTCATCCACGACTTTCAGGCAGGCCTTCACGCGCGACAGATCCAGATCAACCGGTTTTTCACAGAAAATAGCTTTGCCTGCGCGGGCAAAATCCTCGATCAAATCTGCATGGGTGTCGGTCGGGGTGCAGATGATCACAGCGTCAATATCTGCCGAGTCCCTGATTTGCGCAATCGTGCGAATCTCGCAGCCATAGGTGTCACGCAACGCCTCTGCCGCTGTGGGCATGGGATCGGCAACTGCGACCAACTGAGCGCTGGGCACCGATGATACGGCTCGGGCATGCACCTGACCAATGCGCCCTGCGCCTAAAAGACCGATTTTTGTCATCAACTTTTCCTTTAAGTCCACCGCAGGAATAGGCCTGCAAGATATCTCGCGAATTGATACGCGGTTATGGCGGTCATTCAAGCCCAGACTGGCGCATTATAACCAAAGCAGCATTTAATCCGCCGATGTGGCATTCGGAAATCGCTCCGACTTGTAGGGCCGGCGATTGCTGGTTAGCAAGGGAGCAGAAGAGGACATATAATGAAAAGATCTTTGGTCGACCTTGGTCAACAGCTGCTGGATGCCGCGAAACGCGCTGGGGCGGATGCCTGCGATGCCATGGCGGTTGACGGGGTGTCGCATTCTATTGAAGTGCGCGGCGGACAGCTTGAGCAAGCCGAGCGTGCGGAGGGGATTGATATCGGGTTGCGGGTCATGCTGGGCGCGCGCCAGGCCTGTGTTTCGGCCTCGGATATCAGTGCGGAAGCCATAGAGCTTATGGCCCAGCGCGCCGTCGAAATGGCGCGCCATGCGCCTGATGATGCTTATCTGCGTCAGGCCAGTGCGGAGCAACTGGCCCGTGATTGGGACGTGCAAGCGCTTGAGCTGTCCGATCCGGCTGAGGAGCCATCGGCGGCTCAATTACAGGCGACAGCGCTGGAGGCGGAAGCCGCGGCTCTCGAGGTTGCAGGGGTTATGCAATGCCAATCGGCAGGGGCGGCTTTTGGCGCACGGCGCATTCACCTTTGCATGTCGAATGGATTTAGCGGCGGTTACGCGCGAACAGATCATGGCTTCTCTTGTGTCGCCATTTCAGGCACCGGCTCACAGATGGAACGCGATTATGATGGCGACTCTCGGATTTTTCGCGCAGATCTGCGTGCGGCCTCTGAGGTTGGCCGCCGTGCAGGGGAGAGGGCCGTGGCGCGCCAGGGCGCGCGCAAACCCCCAACGGGCGTTTTTCCGGTTCTTTATGACGAGCGTATTTCCAGCGGCTTGATTGGACATCTACTGGCCGCGAGCAATGGTTCGGCCGTGGCGCGCGGCGCCAGCTGGCTGCAAGATGCGATGCACAGTTCTGTTTTGCCGCAGGGGATCTCATTGCTGGAAAACCCACATCGCAAACGCACCAGTGGCTCACGCCCCTTTGATGGGGAAGGCTTGCCAGTGGCAGAGCGGGCGATTGTGGCGGATGGGGTCTTGCAAGAATGGACGCTTGATTTGTCCACGGCCGCGCAATTGGGGCTGAAGAGCACAGGCTCTGCCATGCGCGGTCCGTCCGGGCCGCCGTCACCGGGGGTGGGTAATGTAATGCTGACGCCAGGCCAGCAAAGTCGTGAAGATTTGATACGCGACATGGGCACGGGCCTATTGCTGACTTCTTTGATTGGCGCGTCGATTAATGCCACGACTGGAGATTACTCGCGTGGCGCTTCGGGCTTCTGGGTGGAAAATGGTGAGATTGCCTACCCGGTCAATGAATGCACCATCGCAGGAAACTTGCGGGAGATGCTGCTGAGCATTGTTCCGGCCAATGACGGGCGGGGGTATCTATCGCGGGTTGTGCCGTCCTTATTGGTTCCATCGATGGCAATTGCTGGTGAATGATCTTGAACTCATAACCCAAGCTGCCCGCGCTGCCGGGGATATTGCCATGGGATTTTTTCAAAAAGATCCTGAGATATGGGATAAATCGGACAATGCCGGCCCGGTGACCGAGGCCGATCTCGCGGTTGACAAAATGCTGTCTGCGGAGTTGCGCGCGGCGCGCCCCGGATATGGCTGGCTGTCTGAAGAGACGGAAGATGGTGCAGAAAGATTACATAAAGACCAGGTATTTATCGTCGATCCGATAGATGGAACGCGGGCTTTTATTGCCGGAACAGAACATTGGTCGCATTCCATAGCTGTCGCCAAAGCGGGGCAAATTCAAGCGGCTGCGGTCTATCTGCCGGTGTTGGACATGATGTTTTGTGCATGTTTGGGCGGAGGAGCCTTTCTTAACGGCGCGCCGATTTCAGTCTCGCCGCGCGCCGAGACCCGGGGGGCGGATATACTCTCTGCCAAATCCAATTTTGACCCTGCGTTTTGGCCCGGTGGTTTTCCGGATTTAAAACGCAGTTTCCGCTCTTCCTTGGCCTATCGTTTGTGCTTGGTGGCCAATGGCGCTTTCGATGGCATGCTGACTTTAAGACCGACATGGGAGTGGGACGTGGCGGCTGGAAGTTTGATTGTGAATGAGGCGGGTGGGCTGTCCACAGATCAAACTGGAGCTGCGCCCCTTTTTAACAGCGNGGCGGCGCAGCTGAACGGAATGGTGGCGAGCAATCGCGATATTCACTCCGGCCTTTTGGCGGGTCTGACCTAGGGGCGAATATGACGACAGAGACCAGAACAGATCACCCGCTCATATGGGCTCATGCCAATACACCCGCGGCGGTAGATGCGGTCCGTGAGGTCTTGATGCGCGCGAAATTGAGTGAGCCAACACTATCTTATGTTCTGACGGCCCCAGACTCGGAGGTGACTTATGCGCCCGATGTTGTGGTTTTGGATGAGGCAGATTCTCAAGCGGGTTTGGCTTGGTTGTCACAGAGCTCTCCGGATCTGTGTCTCTGGGCGGAGGCCAGCGTTGCCTCTGCATTGTTTGGATTAAACCATCGCCGGTCAATCCCGACCCTCTTGATCAATGCTGAAACCCGACCCCTGTGGAGCAGAACCTGGCTTTGGCGAAAGACAATCGCACGGCAGACTTTGAAACCTGTGTTCTATGCTTTTGTTGCCTCAGCTGCGTCAACGGGGAGTCTGCGGAATCTTGGCTTGCCTGCCCGCAATATAGAGGTCCTAGGGCCACTTCTTGGCGGTGTCTTGGCGCCAGGCTGTGATGAGAGTGAACGGGACCGGATTGGCGAAATTTTGGCGGGGCGGCCTGTATGGTTTGCGCATAGGGTGCCCCACCAGGAGATGCGCGTGGTGATTGATGCCTTTATGCAAGCNCAGCGCAAGGCCCATCGGATGCTCCTGATTTTGGATTTTCTTGATCCTGCAGGCACAGAGGATTGCCTGGCGCTCTGTGCTGAGTTGGGATTGACCGTACATGCACGGGCCGAGGAGGGTGAGCCCGACTCGCGGACCCAAGTCTTTCTCGCGGAATCGGGTGAAGACACGGGCCTTTGGTATCGGTTGGCGGCACTTGCATATATGGGCGGGAGCCTGACGAGCGGCGATGTGCCCAACCCAATGGTGGCGGCCGCTTTAGGGAGCGCGGTTGTGCACGGGCCTGCTATTGGCCAAAATCAACATGCCTATGATCGTTTGCGGGAGGCCGGAGCCACGCAGCCTTTGGAGACGGCACAAGATTTGAGCCGCCGCGTGGCGGCGTTGATGGAACCTGACCAATGCGCCGAGATGGCCGCTGCGGGTTGGGAGGCTGTCTCAGAAGGGGCAGAGGTGACGGATCGTTTGGTGGAGATAACCTTGCAAAAACTGGGTCTTGGGGAAGCGCAACAATGATACGCACGCCGCAGTTTTGGCATCAACCGCCGGGGGTCTTGGCCTATGGTCTATGGCCTTTGGGCTGGCTCTATGGTGCGGCAACGGCTTGGCGGCAAAGCCAGGCGTCGCAGGCGCATCATGCGCGCTGCCCCGTGATTTGTGTTGGAAATATCAATGCCGGCGGCACGGGAAAAACCCCCGTGGTTATTGCATTGGCCGAGCATCTGACGGCGCGTGGCCGGAAGGTTGTGGCCTTGTCGCGCGGCTATGGCGGCACTGTCGCCGCGCCAACTTTGGTGATCCCAAAAACACATGGGGCGGGGGAGGTGGGCGACGAACCTTTGCTGATTGCTGCCTTTTGCCCTGTGGTGGTGGCGCGCAAAAGAGCCGAAGGTTTGGCCCTAGCTTTGGCGCAAAACCCAGATGTGATTTTGATGGATGATGGCTTCCAAGATCCCTCTGTGCACAAAGATTTTTCGATCGTTGTCGTCAATGCCGCCCTTGGATTTGGCAATGGGTTTTGTGTGCCGGCCGGCCCCTTGCGAGAGCCCCTGGCCAAGGGTTTGGCGCGTGCGGATCTTTGCCTGTCAATTGGTGAGGCGGCAGCGCAGCGGCGGTTTGAGGCTTTGGGGCCAGACCATGCGCATCTACGGGTTGAGGGACAGATCAAACCATTGCTGACGGGCATGCCGTGGCAGGGGCTACCGGTTTTTGCCTTTGCCGGGATTGCCCATCCAGAAAAATTCTTTGCCACCCTGCGCGATCTTGGCGCCAATGTTTTGGGCTGTGAAGCCTTATCGGATCACGAACCGCTGTCGCTGCCCTTGATGAAACGGCTG
>JGI20156J14371_10002898_pt1 | contig 13119 bp, 12 predicted proteins | sample COG_06_FD_14371 | JGI IMG/M metagenome (IMG submission 14371)
TCGTATAGATTATAATCATAGCCATACTTTATTTTAGGGATAGGCTGCACGATCTTTTCTTCTAGAGCATCTGCGCTTGCTTGGCTTGTGTTTTTTTTACAAGCATTCAAAACAAGAGCAGTAATGAAGATCAAAACGAGCTTGTGATGGTTGTTAAAAAGAAGGCTTAAGTACTGCATAACTTGAATGCAAATTTCGTGATGTTTTGGGTATCAACGATCTTTTTTATTGAAAACTTAACAACAATTCTAGTAGATTTATAGCTTAATTTCAAAGGGGTACTTCAGGTTTTTAAAATTCTCTAGGTCACACTTAATGGATCCAACCACTAAATCTGCTTGAAAACGGATGGGGATTTTATTTTCATCGTCACTCACCCAGAGTGTCACACTTTCTTGTTCTTTAAAAACACGGCCGCTTTGAACATAGGGTATATATTTGCGGCAGCGTACTTTTCCAAACTTAGTGTTGAGCGTTTCAATACCCAAAAATTGAGTTTGAAAAGATAATTCTCTGCATCAAAAAACATATTGATTTCGACACTTTCTCCAACCTTCATCGCAGAAGTATTCTTTGTGTTTCGAAGATGATAAAAGGCAGAAATAAGATCATGTGCATTTGGATTGATCTTAATTTCTTGACGTTTCTTTTTCTTTTTATCATTGATCTTGGCAATTTCTTTTTCGTGATCAAAATGAATTTCCAAATCTTTGGTATAACCTCCTTCATTGATGTTTCGAATGAACCAGAGCGGTAAACCATTTTCTTGGCTAAAATAGCTGTCGTAATAATCTTCTACCTTATAGAGCAAGCGCGCGAGTCCGGTTGTTGTTCCATAGCCTTTGGCATGGAAAACAGGCACTTCATTAATGGTATCGGCTTCTAAACTTAAGGTAACATAGCTGGCATTGAAAAAACCATAGTGAATTCGAAACTGGAACCACTCGCCATCCTTAAATACATTCTGATAGCCTTCAATCGGCTCTTCAGTTGTATCTATATCCATTTGACCCCAAGATCCAAAAGAGATCGTAAGGAAACTGACAAGCAGGATGGTTTTTAGTCGATTCACAGAATTTTTTTAATAACCACAAGTTAAATAAAATAGACACATATAAAAAGAAGAATCGTGCTAAGAAAATGTTATTTTTTGTTGACAACTTCCTGAAGCTGAATAAAAAGACGACTTCCTTTTGAGTTTCCAATAAGTCCGATAAGATCGGCTTTGGAGGCTTCTTTGATTCGCTTAAAGGATTTGAATTTCTTCAACAGACTTTCTTTTGTTTTTGGACCAACTCCGGGAAGCGCGTCCAAGCCCGATTGCATGGCGCCTTTACTTCTTTTGTTTCGATGTAAGGTAATTCCAAAGCGGTGGGCTTCGTTTCTTAGGAATTGGATGACCTTCAAGCTTTCCGATTTTTTATCTAAATAGAGCGGGACAGGATCTTCTGGAAAATAGATTTCCTCTAAACGTTTTGCAATTCCTACGATAGCAATTTTCCCTCGTAAACCCAGCAGGTCTAGACTCTTCAAAGCAGAGGACAATTGGCCTTTTCCTCCATCGACGATGATCAATTGCGGGAGGGATTGCTTTTCGTTCAACAGGCGTTTGTACCGTCGAAAAACAACTTCTTCCATGGAAGCAAAATCATCGGGACCTTCGACCGTTTTGATGTTGTAATGGCGGTATTCTTTTTTTGCAGGGTTTCCGTTTTTAAAAACCACACAGGCAGCTACAGGGTTGGAACCTTGTAGGTTGGAGTTGTCAAAACATTCGATATGCCGCGGTTCAGAAGACAAGCGCAAGTCCAGCTTCATTTGACTCATTATGCGATCGGTATGTCGGTCTGGGTCTACAATTTTTATTTGCTTGAAACGTTCCATTCGGAAATACTTAGCGTTACGCTCCGACAGCTCCAAGATTTTCTTTTTGTCTCCTAGTTGAGGAACCGTTACTTTTATTGCTTTCCCGAAGTTTAAAGGAAAAGGCAGGTAGATTTCGGGAGACTGAGAAGTAAACCGTTGACGAATTTCAATAACAGCTAAGGATAAAATTTCTTCAGGACTTTCATCTAATTTTTTCTTGATTTCAATGGTGTGCGAACGGATGATAGAGCCATAAGATAGTTGTAGAAAATTCACATATCCGTACTGATCATCGGTAATGATTGAAAACACATCGACATTACTAATCTTCGGATTTACAATCGTAGACTTGGATTGATAATGCTCTAGAATCTCCAACTTTTCTTTAATTTTTTGAGCATCCTCATATTCCATCTTTTGAGCATGTTCTTCCATTTGTGCTTTAAAATCGTGAAGCGAATCTTTAAAATTTCCCTTGAGAATCGATCGAATGGCCTGGATGTTTTGATCGTACTGGCTTTCGGTCATTTTATTTTCACAAGGCGCCAAACAATTTCCCATATGATATTCTAAACAGACTTTATATTTTTGAGCAGTTACTTTTTCTTCAGACAAGTCATAGGTACAGGTTCGAATGGGATATAAGCCACGAATCAGATCCAACAAAATATAAACCATTTTCTTATTGGTATAGGGTCCGTAATAATCGGATCCATCTTTTATGACCCTTCGGGTTGAAAAAATTCTGGGGAACCGCTCTTTTTTGATACAAATCCACGGGTAGGTTTTATCATCCTTGAGTAGAATGTTATAGCGCGGTTTGTATTTCTTGATGAGGTTGTTTTCGAGTAAGAGGGCGTCCATCTCACTTTCAACTACAATATGCTCGATGCGAACAATGTTTTTGACCAGTATACGTGTTTTGTTACTGTCGTGGTTTTTGTTGAAATAGGAACTCACTCTGCGCTTTAGGTTGATCGCTTTCCCAATATAAATGATCACCTCATTTTTATCAAAGTATTGATAAACTCCAGGCTCTTCTGGTAAGGTTTGAATTTGTAAAGTCAAAGCAGCGCTCTTCATGAATCTTTTTAAAAGGATTAGTTCCTAAGTTTCTTAGGTTCAACGAAAATAATTATTTTCTTTGTGAGTACAATTTTAAGCATGGACAAATCTCAAATAAGAAAGCGGTACAAAAAGCTTCGTAAAGAACTTTCTGAAACCGAAGTGATGGACAAAAGCCTGCTTATTGCAAACCGATGCCTTGAATTACCCATTTGGGAGAAGCAAATATTTCATTTATTTCTTAGCCTTGAAGATCAAAACGAAGTAGATACTGCGCTAATCCTTACCCTTTTGCAAGGAAAGGATAAAGAAGTTGTTGTCCCCAAAATAATTGATCCAGAGCAGTTACAGCATATTTTACTTACCGATCAAACACCTTTTCAAAAAAATCTTTAGGAATACCCGAACCTGTTTCGGGAATCCAAATCGAGCCTTCAAAAATAGATGTAGTTTTTGTACCCTTATTGGCTTTTGATAACAAGGGCAATCGAATTGGGTATGGGAAAGGGTACTACGATCGATTTTTAGCAAGGTGCAAACCCGAATGCATCAAAATTGGCTTATCTTTTTATGAAGCAGAACAAGATTCTTTTCCCATGGAAGCTACCGATATTCCCCTCGATTATTGTGTTACGCCAGAACAGCTTTATCGCTTTTCAAACGTTTAGTCAAAGATTCGCTTGTTGAAGAACAATAAAATTCCACCCCACAACTGATCGAAAAATCGGCAATGTTAAAAACGTATTCAAAAAAAGTATAGGTCTGTCCCCCTACAAAAGGAAGCCATTGTGGCCACACCCAAGTGGCTAAGGGAAATTGAATCATATCAACAACATGTCCATAAAATAAAGAAGCGTAGCCTTCTTCCGGCATGAATTCAGCAATTTGACCATAACTGTGCGAAAACCAAACTCCGTAAAAAACAGAGTCGATGATGTTTCCGATTGCCCCAGCAAGGATAAGACACAGTGCCCAACGAAGTAATTGAGCGCTTGGAACCGTCAAAACTTTCCACAACCATCTTCCCAGAAAACTAATGGCAACAAGACGAAAAAGAGTGAGGATTAGCTTTCCAACTTCTTCGCTGATATAAGGAACAATATCACTGATTTTGGTTCCCCAAGCCATGCCTTTATTTTCAATAAAAAGAAGTTTAAAAAACCCCCAATCTACAATTGCCGGTTCTCCGTAAACAGAAAGTGAGTAGTGGAGTTTGATGTAAATTTTAGACGCTTGATCTAAGAATAAAATTAAGATAATCAGAAGTAAGGCCGTCTTACTGTTGAGTTTAAAAAAGGAACGATTAGTTGCTATCATAACGAGGACAAAAGTAAGAATTTTAATTGGGGTGTACCACTATATTGCCAAGGGTCGTGTTTACTTTAATATTTTTTGGAAGCAGGTGGGAAGCTAAGCCATAAAAATGAAGATCTGCACTTAAGGACCGAATAGTACCTTTTGGATTTTTAACATCAAAAACAGCAGCACCATGTTCTAAGCGAACGGTTAGGTTTTCGTATTCACCAGAACAATTTAGTTGAGTTTCTTTGGCGAAAAGGGATAGGTATAAACCCTCGGGGATTGTTAACGAAATCATATTGGCTACTACCTTATGAGCACTTAGTTTGTCGCCTGGGTTATTCCAATTGGGACGTTCATACTCTTCCAGATAAAATCGTACTCCAACAACACTGCTTTTCAGTAAATACAAATCTTGGTATTCCCCCTCGGTTTGATACTGAGCCTCAATACGGGGGTCATCATGTGTGTTTATTGTAATCGAGCTAGCCCAAGGAAATTCTAAATGAATTGATTCTATTGTTGAGGCATCCCATGTTTTACGCTGTTGCATTTGCCCAAACAAAAGGCTGCAAAAAAGAAGGCAACCAATGCGCAGCATTGATTTACTTCTGCATGTTTTTGGCTTCAATGCTCAGGGTAGCATGAGGAACCAAAACTAAACGTTCTTTTCGGATCAGTTTACCCGTTACACGACAAATGCCATAGGTCTTGTTTTCAATACGAATTAAAGCATTTCTTAAATCGCGAATGAATTTTTCTTGACGTATTGCTAATTGAGTGTTGGCTTCTTTTGACATGGTTTGTGACCCTTCTTCAAAAGCCTTAAAGGTAGGAGAGGTATCATCTGTACCGTTATTTCCATCATTCATATAAGCGCTTTTGAGAAGCTCTAAGTCCTCGTTGGCTTTTACTATTTTTTCTTCGATGAGTGTTTTAAACTCAGCTAATTCTTGATCGGAATATCTGTTTTTTATTTTTGTTGACATAACTAATGTTCTTTAATTAATATAGAGGTTTTCACATCATCAAACTCAATTAAAACTCCTTCTTTTACTTCGTCGAGAATATGAATTTCTAGAGTGAGTGTCTCTGCTTTTATATACTCTAAGTTATTATTTAATGCCGTATTTAACGAATTGTGAGGAGTCAAATATAAAATAATTTTATCAGTAACTTCAAAACCAGCATCTTTTCTCAAATTTTGAATACGATTAATTAATTCTCGGGCAATACCCTCCTCTTTTAATGGATCATTTAATTGAATGTCAAGAGCGACAGTAATCCCATTATTATTTGTAACTAACCAGCCTTCTATGTCTTTGGATTGAATGTCTACATCGGCACTGTTGAGTATTACTTTTTCGCCTTCAACAGTCAGTTCAAGTTCTTCTTGAGCTTCAAGGGTTTTCAATTGATTCTCGTCTAAACCTTGAATTGCAGCGGCAACAAAACGCATGTTTTTCCCAAAGCGTGGGCCAAGTGTTTTGAAGTTTGGTTTTACTTCTTTTACCAAAATATCGTTTGCATCGTCCAAGAGTTCCAGTTCTTTCACATTGATCTCAGAGAGGATTAGTTCTTCAACCGCTTGAATCGCCTCTCGTTCCGCCTTGATTACGAACGGGAATCATGATTTTTTGAAGGGGTTGGCGGACTTTAATTTGTTCTTTTTTACGTAAAGAAAGTGCCAAGGAAGCTATCGTTCTCGCTTTCTCCATCCGTTCTTCCATGATCACATTACGTGCCTTAGTATCCGCTGTTGGAAAGTTTGCTAAATGAACCGATTGCTCACTTTCAAAGTCGGTGGCTTTGCACAAGTCTAAATACAAACGGTCGGCATAAAATGGCGCTACGGGAGCCATCAATTTACTGATCGTAAGCAAGCATTCAAATAAGGTTTGGTATGCCGATATTTTATCTTCTTGATATTCGCCCTTCCAAAACCTTCTTCTTGAAAGACGCACATACCAGTTGCTTAAAATTTCTTGAACAAATTCTGAAATTGCACGTGTTGCACGGGTAGGTTCGTAGTCGCTATAGGCGTCATCGACAGTAGCAATGAGCTTGTTTAATTCCGATAAGATCCACTGATCCATTTCATTACGCTTTAGAAGCGGGATTGCTTTTTCTTTATAGGTAAAGTTGTCAATGTTTGCATACAAGCTAAAGAAGGCATAGGTGTTTTGAAGAGTTCCAAAAAACTTACGTGAAACTTCGGCAATTCCTTCTAGATCAAATTTTAAATTATCCCAAGGGTTAGCATTTGAAATCATATACCAACGGGTGGCATCTGGTCCATAGGTTTCTAGGGTTTTGAAAGGATCTGCAGCATTGCCCAAACGCTTGGACATTTTCTGACCGCTTTTGTCCAAAACTAAACCGTTAGAAACAACATTTTTATATGCAACCGAGTCAAAAACCAAGGTTCCAATGGCGTGAAGCGTATAAAACCACCCACGGGTTTGGTCTACTCCTTCTGCAATATAGTCTGCGGGAAAGGCTTCGTTGTTGTCAATTTTTTCTTTATTTTCAAAGGGGTAATGCCACTGAGCATAAGGCATGGATCCCGAGTCGAACCAAACATCGATGAGATCAGCTTCTCGGTTCATGGCTTTGCCCGAGGGGCTACAAAGAACAATGGTATCAACTGTATTTTTATGCAGGTCGATGAGGTCATAATTCTCTTCAGACATATTCCCTACTTCAAAAGCACTAAAAGGACTTTCGGTCATCAATCCAGCAGCGACAGCTTTTTCAATCTCTTGAACAAGTTCTTTCATGGAACCGACCAAAATAGTTTCTTGACCATCTTCGGTTCTCCAAATTGGGAGTGGAATTCCCCAAAAACGCGATCGGGATAGGTTCCAATCGTTTGCATTGGCTAGCCAATTTCCAAAACGACCTTCTCCAGTTGATTTTGGTTTCCAGTTGATCTGCTGGTTGAGCTCAACCATCCGGTCTCTTTCCGAAGAAACTTTTACAAACCAAGAATCTAAAGGGTAATATAAAATGGGTTTATCGGTTCTCCAGCAATTGGGATAGGAGTGAACATATTTTTCGACCTTAAAAGCCCTGTTTTCTTCTTTTAAGCGAATTGCAATTTCAACATCTACCGATCGCTCAGGGGCAGTTCCGTCGGGATAGTATTCGTTTTTTACATATTTTCCTCCAAGATCTCCGAGTGCACTATGGAATTTTCCTTCTAAAGTAACTAAGGGTTCTTCGTTTCCATAGGCATCTAAAACCAATAAGGGTGGAATTGGAGGTGTAGCTTCTTTGGCAACTTGTGCATCATCCGCACCAAAGGTCGGTGCTGTATGTACAATTCCAGTACCGTCTTCTGTAGTTACAAAGTCTCCTAAAATTACCCGAAAAGCATCTTCTGGATTTACAAGCGGTAAAGGGGCATCTTTCCAAAGTTGAACATATCGAATTCCAAGGAGGTCTTTTCCAAGAATTTCTTGCCCAATACGGTAGGGTATCTTTTTGTCATTCGAATTATAGGCGGTTAGTTCTTCTTCGGTTTCAACAACGAAATATTTCCCGGCAAATTGCTTTTCAACTAAGGCTTGGGCCAAAAGTACGCGAATGGGCAAATGGGTATATTGGTTGAACGTTTCAACCACTACATAGTTTATTTTTTTACCAGCGGTCAAAGCGGTATTCGAGGGCAGGGTCCAAGGTGTAGTGGTCCAAGCTAAGATATAAAGATCATCTTCTGCTTGTAAAGCTTCCGGAAGCGTTTCTTTTATGGTTTGAAATTGTGCAGTAATTGTCGTATCGGTAACATCCTGATAGGTTCCGGGTTGATTGAGCTCGTGTGAACTCAGTCCCGTTCCTGCTTTGGGGGAATAAGGCTGTATTGTGTAGCCTTTATACAAAAGGTCTTTGTCGTATATCTGCTTGAGTAACCACCAAACCGACTCGATGTATTTGGATTTATAGGTAATGTATGGATCTTCCATATCGACCCAATAGCCCATTTCTTTAGTCAAACGATTCCACACATCGGTATAGCGCATAACGGCACTCTTACACGCTTCGTTATATTCTTCAATGCTGATGCTTTTTCCGATGGCATCTTTGGTAATGCCAAGTTCTTTTTCAACCCCAAGTTCAACGGGTAGCCCGTGGGTATCCCATCCTGCTTTGCGCTTTACCTGAAAGCCTTTTTGGGTTTTGAATCGGCAAAAAATATCTTTAATTGCCCGAGCCATTACGTGATGAATTCCAGGCATTCCGTTCGCAGAAGGGGGTCCCTCAAAGAATACAAAAGGAGGCTGTCCCTCACGCGATGTGATACTTTTTTCAAAAATTGATTCTTCCTCCCAATACGATAAAATCTCTTGAGATATGGCGGAAAGCTTAAGCTGTTTATGTTCTTTAAAACCCATCGGGAACGTGTGTATAAGTTTGCAAAATTAGGGAATTTTATACATTTATACTTTAATAAATGCCTAAGCTCAAAAAAATCTATGAAATTCGACTTTTTACAGCCTATAAAATTGGAAAATGAACGCCTAATCTTGCGTCCTTTGGAACAAAATGACTTTGCTTCTTTGTTGCCTTTTTCGGAAAAAGAGGCAGACTTATGGAACTTTTCTTTAACTCCTGCTGCTGGAGCAAAAAACCTGCAAACCTATATCGATACAGCCTTGGCAAGTAGAGATAAATTACAAGCCTACCCCTTTGTAGTTTTTGATAAAAGAACTCAACAAATAGCAGGCAGCACCCGTTTTTATGACATTCAAATTGTGCACAATGTTTTGAATCTTGGGTATATTTGGTATGGAAAAGAATTTCAGCGTACGGGATTGAATCGAAATTGTAAATATTTGATGTTGTCTTATGCTTTTGATACCCTTGGGGTTGATCGGGTAGAATTTCGAGCCGATTTGAGAAACGCAAAGAGTATTAAAGCGATGAAACAAATTGGCTGTACACAGGAAGGAATTTTACGAAGCAACTGCAGCGCAGTTAATGGCAGGAGAGACAGTAATGTTTTGAGTATTTTAAAACCAGAATGGGATCAAAAAGTAAAAATGGAATTGCAGGCAAAGTTGTATTAAAAATCAAGACTGGCTCCAAACATCAAGCTGCGACCAGAGGCAGAAATCCCGGAAGCAAATTCTCGGTAATGCACATCAAAAACATTCTCTAGTCCTGCCCTTAGGACAAGCTGCTCGGTCCAAGCATAGGACCCCGAAAGATTAAAAATGGACCAGCTTGGTGTACCTATAAACTGAGGAAAACCTTCTGAGTTTAGTTCTACTGGTGTTTCGTCTAAGCCGTCCTCCCCTCCAAGGCTGTAATCTTCTGGGTTTTTTGCACTACTGAAGCGATTTCTAATGCGAATAGAAAGTTTGTCTTTGTTGTATTGAAGCATATTCGCACCGTAAAACGGAAGAATGGAAGGAAGCGGACCAAAACCTTCGATAAAATCTGTACGGGTAAAGGTCAAATCGGAAGAGACCGTAAGATGAGGAGTAAGGTTCCATTTCCCCTCAAAAGAAGCACCGTGAATTGATGCAGCTCCCATATTGTCATTGATCTGGGTTTGTACAATGTCTTCGTCAAAGCGCAACTCCATAACCTGTCCTGTAAGCTGATCGGTATAGTTTGGAGCAAATTGTCTTCCAATATAATTTGTAAGAAATGTACTGTAAAGACGTAAAGCAAAAGCTCCTTTTTTATTGGGTGTAAAGTAGGAGATTCCAAAATCAAGATTATTGGCGTACTCAGGCTTGAGGGTTGGATTCGGAATTAAAAGGATTCCTCTACTTTCTCTAATTTTTCCTAAATCATCTATGTTTGGCGATCGAAACCCACTTGATGCTAGAAAATTGAGTTGCCAACTCCTACTGGGTCGGTAGGTAATGGATAGACTTCCGGTAAGGGCATCATTCACATTATCTATGGCAGTCAGGTTGCCTATTGGCGAGTCGAACAACCATTGGGGGTAAACCCCACCGTTTGGTTCCCATCGGGCTTTCAGCCAGGTATGTGTATATCTTCCTCCAGCCGTTAGTGTGGTTTTGGGGCTGAGGTCCCATTTAAAGTTTCCATAAAAAGCAGCGGAAGTATAATCACTTCCTGCGCTTGGGTATCGGGTAGGAATTGACGTAGGGTCAGAAAAGCCAGTGATTTGGCTCCCATTCAAAATCAATTCCTGTGAAAAAGCACTGGATAAAACCTTGTTTTTAACCCATTCAAAACCGTAAGCAATACTCCGTTTTTCTGATTTTTGAGTTTCAAAATCACCATTAAAACTCCATACATGGACATTTTCATTTTGATGAGAACGATTCAGTTCCTCAAACTTACGACTGACCCGGGACTCTTTGATGTTCTGATAGGCTAGGGTGAAATAGCCTTTATAAAACAGTTTCTTTTTTGGAAAAACTTTGAGTTGAGGGGAAAATAAAAAGCGTTTTTGAGGCCCATAATGCCACTCGGCAAAACGAAGCTCCCCGTCTTTGTATTCATTCAGCTTATCGAACCTAGGAATATCAGAAGAGTTGGAAAACTGAATGTTGAGGGTGAGTAGTTTTTCTTTGGGGAGTTTGATATTGAATTTTTGTAGGACATCAACCTGATCGTAACGGAGTTTTTTTGAATATTTGGGTTGCTATTTACCGTTGGCTGAGCCACATATTTTCGGCCTTTATTTTCAGAATAAAAGGGTACTAAGCCCCAGGCATCATATCCGTGTTTTCTGTTTTCTCCCATGCGGAGGTTGCCAAACTTTGATATACTGATGCTGCTATAACTCGCCCAATTTTTAAAACTCAATTCAGTATCAAAATGATGGACAAAAGATTCATTTGCTGCATTGAAGTTGGAAGAAAAGCTATTTTTGATTTTATCTTTACTATTAATTCTTGGTGTCTTGGTAAAATAATGTACTACCCCTCCCAAAGCATCGGAACCATAGCCCACAGAAGAAGAACCATAAACAACTTCAACGCGTTCGATGGCGTTGGGATCGATCGTTATAGCGTTTTGAAGATGTCCAGAACGGTAAATGGCATTATTCATTCGAATTCCATCGACCACTAACAATACTCGATTTGCCTCGAAGCCTCTTAGAACAGGGCTACCGCCACCTCCTTGTGATTTTTGAAGCCGAATACTCGGCGCAAGTAAAAGAAGATCAGCGCCAGTTTGAGGACGATTTCTTTTAATTTCCTGAGCATCGATAACAGAAACCTTTTCAGCGATCTGATTTTTTTTGGTGGGCGTTCGAGCAATGGAGAGAATAACTTCAGAAAGTTCTTTGCGGTCAATATTGAGGCTAATGATATAGTTCTTTCTCTTAAGCTCTTGCTTGTTAAACTGCTTGGGTTCGTACCCCATGTATTGGAAGGAAATGATGTCTTTTTCATCAAAAAGCGCAACGGTACATTTTCCGCTATCATCCGAAATTGTATTGCGATCTTTAGTTTGATTGTACAAACTGACACCCGCTATAGGCTCTGAGGTAAGAGCATCAATGATGGTTACTTCCTGAGCGGAAATAAACCCAGCACAAAGGATAAATAAGAGCGTTAACTTTTTAGGAGACATCGTCAAATATTTCATTCAGAATTTGTAGCGATTTTGGTTTTGAAAAGCCAAGCAAATGTAATTCAAAATACCGTATTAGAGTTTCCAATAGTTCACGCCTTTTCGTTCGATTTAACTTGAGGTTGATATTAGCTCCAAAATTCATGCCTAATAATTCTCGGAATACAGGAACCTGACTTCCTTCTAGGTGTTGTTCTCGCGGCATACTGCTTTCAAAACAACCCGTTTCTAGGTTAAAATAAAGTGCATCCAAGGGTTCTTCGTTTGGGAAAAAGCCCAGATATTTGGTTAGGTTTATTAAGAAAACCAAATGAAAATCACTGATGTTATCGTTAGAATCTAGCCAATTTAAAGCAGTTTCAAGAAAAAGATAGAGTGCCGGATTGGTTTCTTCTTCTTGAATTGCATTTTTTAGGGTTTCTGCAAGAAATTGAACCAAGGCGTTTTTTTCAATCCTGTTCGGAATGGTTTGATAAGGCGAGATGACTTTAACTTCCTTAAGAAATTGAAGTTTCCCATTATTCTTATGATCAAAAAGAATTTCAAGCTGAGTAAGCACTTGGAATTGAGATTTGCGAATAGCCCCTTTTTTAGCGGTTAAAATACCTTTTAAAATAAAGGATTGTTTCCCAACCAGCTGGGTATAACAATGTGCAATTAGACTACTGTCACTGTACTTAAGCGTATGGAGCACAATGGCCTTAGTCCTTACTAACATAGATTAAACAACTCCTTGAGCAAGCATTGCGTCAGCGACTTTAACAAAACCTGCGATATTAGCCCCTTTCACATAGTTTACATAACCTTCTTCTTGTCCAAATTCTACACAAGATTGATGAATTTCACTCATGATGTTTTTTAAACGGTTGTCTACCTCTTCTCTAGTCCAATTGTACCGCAAGGAATTTTGAGCCATTTCGAGACCAGATACTGCAACACCCCCAGCATTAGAAGCTTTTCCGGGTGCAAAAAGAACTTTATTTTCGGTAAATGCATGAATAGCTTCGGGAGTTGTAGGCATATTAGCTCCTTCTCCGACACAAATACAACCACTTTTAATTAACCGTTCGGCATCTTCTAAATGAAGTTCATTTTGAGTAGCGCAAGGAAGCGCTACATCACAGGGCACTTCCCATGGGGTTTTATCTGCGTGATACACTGCATTGGGGTAGCGATCGATGTATTCTTTAATGCGGCCTCGCTGTACATTTTTGATGTCCATGATATGGCTTAGTTTTTCAGCATCAATTCCATCTTGGTCATAGATGTATCCTCCAGAATCAGAAAGCGTACGTACTATTCCACCCAATTGAATTACTTTCT
>JGI20156J14371_10002905_pt1 | contig 13109 bp, 7 predicted proteins | sample COG_06_FD_14371 | JGI IMG/M metagenome (IMG submission 14371)
TCCTCGGTGTTTTTTATTCCTATCAAACAACTCCCAAACTCAATGTTTACAGATCATTAGACTTAATTTAATGAGTTTTTTAATAGATTCTGTAGGGTGTTCCATAGATCTCTAACCACATCCTGTTTTTGTCTCTTTAAACCGATTTTCCGTTGGAATATCTGCACCTAACTAAACCTAATACTCCCAATTTAGGTGCATTTAGGTCACAGAAATCGATTTTTTAGGTCATAGAGTACTGTTAATCAATTAGTTATTAACTTATTAAAAAACAGGAAATTATGAGTAATGTCAAGTTCAACTACTTTTTAAAGAACAACCCAAACAACAAAAGAGAACTCCCAATTGTGATGACAATCATCATGTCGGGGGAACGAACACAAATGTTCACGGGTCTATGGACCGTGAAATCTAAATGGAATCAAAAATATTCTAAAGTGATCGGAACTGATCCCGATTCAAAATCTATTAATGACACCCTACTCTCTTTTATTTCAAGAGGACGAAGGGTTGTAAATGAACTGGTAGTTTCAGGAAAACCATTTAATCCAAATACTGTCAAAGACAAATTAAAGAACGGATTCTCCAAAAACTTAAAAACTATAGAGTCTTACAATTTATTTTTAAAAAGGATGGAAAAAAAGATTCCAACCAAGTACACAAGATCTACTTACGTAAAGTACCTAAACACCAAACTCAGGGTCGAAGAGTTTATGAAACACTACACCAAGAGAAATGACATCTTTCTTTATGAGTTAGATTCAGAATTTATGGAGAATTTTGATCTGTGGTTACGAGATAAATATAAGGTTGCACACAATACGGTTTATAAGACGTATCAAAGGTTTACACGATTCATTCGATTAGAAGTATCCAATGGAAATTTAGATCGTTACCCCTTTTCTAATTACTCTATAAAGATGATACAAAAACAAGGTCACTACCTGAGTTTTGAAGACATTGAGAAATTAGAAAACCTAAATGTAGACCTACCAAGACTCTATCATGTCAAACACCTGTTTCTATTCTCTGTGTATACAGGTCTTGCGTACGCTGATATGAATAAATTATCTAAAAATGATCTATATACAGATGATGAAGGAATGATGTGGATCAAAACCACAAGACAAAAATCTAAATCAAGAGTATCCATTCCACTGATATCGAATGCACTAAAATCATTAAATATTTTAACTAATGGGGATTTTCAGATCCAAAAGGGAAAACTACTTCCAATGAAATCTAACGTGAGACTCAATTATGAGATCAAACAGATATGTTCAATGTCAAGAATAAAAGATTATGAAAAAGTGACCTGGCACAGTGCCAGGAGATCTACAAGTTCAATAATGATGAAAGCGGGAATTCCATTACAAATCCTTCAAAAGGTGTTATCCCATAAATCACTATCAACATCTCTAATGTATTACACCCATGTGGAAGATTCTCATGTGAAAGAAGGAATGAAATTATTGGATGAAAAACTAAATCAAAAAGTTGAGATTCCTAAGGATGGTCCAATAGATCTTAACACCCTACAGAATCTATTAAAAAACTCATTAAATTAAGTCTAATGATCTGTAAACATTGAGTTTGGGAGTTGTTTGATAGGAATAAAAAACACCGAGGATAGTGCCAAATTAATGGACTAAATCCTCAGTGTTTGTGGGTAAAAAGTGGAGTCGAAAGGACTCGTAACTTCATCTACTCACTCAACACTATAAGATATTGAATATCAATTATTTGAGTGTCAATATCTAAGTTTCAAACAACTCCTCAAATTCGTGTTAGGTGCATATATTCCAACCAAATCGAGTTTTGAGTACTGATTTACTACAAATTTAACGCAACTGCGTTAATGGTCCTAATTGAAGTATTGATACTTGTGCAGACAACAATTGAGAATGATCTTATACATGTAAGATTTTTACATCTTTTAGTTGGTGGTGTATTATCTAAGTAGATATTATTAGTTCCCCCGCGGATTCACTTATTCGTGTATCACGGTTATACCATTATATAAATTAAATGAACCATAATATGGTACAACAGTAGACCTATTCAATTTTAGACTATTCAATGGTGTAGTTTAAAAATGGTATTCGTGTGCAGATAACATTTATGAATAGGATCTCACCTGCAGTGATCTGAGGTGTTCAATTGTTATCTGCACGAAAAGATGAGAATCAACTCCGATAATTGTATTGATACATATATATTCATCCCCCCGGGGAGTGGTCCTGAGGGACTACCTACCCAAACCCCCCTTATATGTGAAAAAAGGGTGATATAGTAATAGGGGTCAATACCCTCTAAAAAATATTATAAAAAAATGAGTGAGATTTTGGGATTAATTCAAATCTGCAATCGTTGTTGCTACAACCATCTTTGATCCTATCTCCTCAAAATGTCTCTTTCCACAATCAATCTTCGATTGTTCTTTTGGTCTTAAATCCATCTCAGAAGTACTTCCCTTACTCTCCACTACAAAATAGAGTTTTTCTTCATCACCATCTTTCCAACTCACCACCCAATCAGGGTTATATGATCCCAAAGGAGTATCAATCTTAAACCAGTTAGGAAGTTTTGCGTAGACAGATACATTTTCACTTTGTTCAAACTGTTTGGAAAGTGTAGATTCTACTTTTGAATCGTAAACCACATATTCATAAGGTGATTTTGTACTCTCAGATAAGTTATTTTTTAAATATCCAAATAGTTCTTCGTTCTCAAATAATTCTTGACTGTAAAAGTCATTACCACCCATTTTGTGGTACTTAATACCGTCAATGATGTGTAACCTCATTTGATCATTAATGATGTCAATACAACCTTCAATAAACTTCTGAGGATTGATTTTGAAATATTCCAGTTTCTCTGTTCCTGTTAAAATATCAACAATCGATTTTCTGGTGAGTTGAGTTTCATTTTGGAGATACCCCACAATATCAGGTAAGTTTTGAACCTCATAATCTAAATTAGAGGTTTGAGTTCTTACAGATGCGTCATCAACTTTAACACCTCCAATACTCATCGTGATAGTTGACTTTGTATAATGAAGTTTTCCCCGTTGGATATTCAGTTTCTTATTTATAGAATTGATGCATTCTTTTACCAATGAGTTTGAATCAAAGTCTACCGAGAACGTAGTTTTAAACTTAACACGATCCCATAGTTCTTTAAACTCTGGACTGTCTAATATTTGTTTATTAACCTTAACTCGTTTCTTATCATCTTTGTTCTTAATTTCCAATTTACCTGCTGCACTCTTCAAATTGGTAATAATTTGTTTGAATACATGAGGGTTTTCAGTAAAGACCTCAGGAATATCTACGTTATTCTCTTTTAGATCAATCCTCAGTAGGTCTTGAACTTTTCCTCGGGAATCAATATACCCTTTATGCGTGAAGTGTTTATAGAGTTCACTTGATTTTTCCTGACCTAAAAAGGTAGTATGTCCGTCCTCTATATTGATTACGATATCTGAAAAAGTAAATTCTTCAATAACTCCAAACTTAATCCCAGTATCAGATTCTATTTCTCTTTGTAGTGTGTCTACAAAATCAAAATAAGATTCTGTTGCCATTACAGATAGCGTATTTACTTCATGTCCATACACTCGTTCTCCGTCTTGATTAACACACAATCGAAGTCCACGACCAATCTGTTGTCTTGGAGTGATAGAAGACCCTCCCAAATCTCTTAAAGTACATATCTGAAAAACATTGGGGTTATCCCAACCTTCCTTTAATGCAGAGTGAGAAAAGATAAATCGAAGTTTAGAATCAAAACTCAATAGTTTTTCTTTATCTCGCATGATTAGACTGTAGGTGTCTTCATCTGCTTTGGTTCCTCCGTTGGTATCTTTAAAGTATTCGAATTTATCCTTAGTATTACTCTTCTTACTTTTCTTGTCTATTGAGAAGTACCCGTTGTGCACCAAAGAAGGATTTAATTCATTGTCGTGTAACTCGTTGAATAGGTTTTGGTATTTCGGTTTACGAATCAATTTAGAATACTCCTCCTCAAAAATGGATGCGTAATCTCCATTTATTTGATTCCCATCCTCATCGTACTTTCTATAGTTGGAGACTGCATCAATAAAAAACAAACTCAATACTTTAATCCCTTGACCATTTAATACGATTTCCTTGTCCAGATGCTCCTCAATTGTTTTTGAGATCATTGCGGTTTTCACCTGACGATCATCAACACTTCCGATGGATTGTCCTAATTTGATGAAATCATCTTTACTGGTAAAATCAATGTATTCATTCCCTTCAACCCCATAAATATCTTTGATGATATACCCTTCATATTCCACTCGGTCGGTTAACTGTTCCAAATCATCATTTTGTCGAACTGTTAATTGTTTTCTTTTTATTGATCCTTTGACAAACGTGTCTACTTCAATCTTTGCAACGGGAAGTCCTTTACTCAACTTCACATCCATTAATTTAATGTACGCTTGATTGTTCGCTCCCTCGGTTTGGACAGAACCTACTTCAATTTGTTTTACTAATTTTTGTTCGTACGCATCCACAGCATCCAACTTATACATTAGATTTACTTTTTCACGGTGCGTTGCAGAATATCTGAAGATTGCCAACGGATTTAAATTTTTTACCGCTTTTTTCCTCAACTCTGTACTCATCGTAGTTTGAGGTTCATCAATGAAGACTAATGGGTTGGTATTCTTAATAAGATCTAAGGGTTTGTATCCTAAGGAGTCGTTATAACGGTGAATGATGTTTGCATTGTTAGGTTTTGAAGGATCTTTAAAACTCTTACTAAACGAATCAATGTTAATGACCATGATTTCTAACCCATCGTTGGTAGAAAAGTCTCTTACTTCATTCAATCTTGAACTATCATAAATAAAGAAGTTATAGGGTATATTATCATACAATTCTCTAAAGTGATCCTTTGTGATCTGAAGAGACTTAAACACCCCTTCTTTAATCGGGATAGACGGTACTACTATGATGTGCTTTGAAAACCCATACTTTCTGTAGAGTTCCATGATTGATCTTAAATACACATAGGTCTTCCCCGTACCTGTTTCCATTTCTACCGTAAAGTCCAAATGGTTACGATCTACTTCTTTGGGTGAAGAGGGTTTTAATCCATTACCTAACTGTATCTGTTGTACATTTTCTATGAGTTTACCCTCTGAAAGTGTTAAACGGTTTCCATATCCAATTTCGTTAAAAGACGCTTTGTGCTGCTGGTTTAAAAACGCAGGAGAATAGACCGTAAAGTTAGAATCACATTTTTCTTGACCTTGAAAAATATCAACGATCGATCCAATAGAATCTAACTGGTATTGAAGGGTACTGTCGAATTGTATTTTCATATTAAATACTTCTTATTTCGTTAATACCATACCTTTTCAACGTTTGTACCGAATTGGTTTTTTCTACATCGGTAAATCCATTGTCTTTAAAAATGACTCTACAAATCTCAGGAGAGCATGCTTCTTTCCACTGTCCAATTCCTTCTGCAACCTTTGCAGTAATATTATCCGATAAACAAATAAATAAAGATCCCAAACCAACATTGAATACCTTTTTACCTTCAATGATTCTTTCCTCAATAGGTAAGGTTAAGTCTAACCCATACTTGAGTAATATTTCATATAATACATCTTCTTCCGTTCTATCTGTTTTGATATTACCAACCGCATCAAACAAACTTTCATTAAGGTTTTCTGGATTCCCATCCCAACTCTTAATATTAGAACTGTCCAATTTAAAAACCTTAAACCCTAAATCCATTTCTTTAGATTTTTCTGGGTTTTCTTCTTTTATCTTTTTGACAACTCTACGAATACGTTCTTTACCTATTTCTGCTATTGTTAAATACCCCGATTTAAACGCTTCACTTTTTGTCTCAGTTTTTTCTGGGAGTTGAACTTGAATGAATTTAGATTTAGATTGATTTTCTAAATTATTTTCAAGAAGAGCATTTGCAGTGGAAGCAGATCCTGAAAAAAAATCTAATATAATTTCATTGTCAATTTTTGATAATTGAAATAACCTTTTAATTAACCTTACTGGTTTCGGATAATCGAAAACTGCTTTCCCAAATAAAACATTTGTTTCCTTCTTACCTTCATCAGTATGTCCTACTTCTTTAAATGACCATATTGAAGTTGGGGTAAGACCTGATTGTACTTCATTTAAAAATCTTTTTTGTCTTGGCATACCAATTCCTGTTTTACCAAAAGTTATTCTATTATCACCTAAAAGGTCTTTGAATTTTTCTTTTGAATACCTCCAACTACTTCCAGTAGGTGGTTGGAATTCAGTTCCATCAGGTGATGTGATTGAATATATGTCTTTTTCAGTTACACGCCCTACGCTTAAAGAGGTGCTTTGCCAAGGTCCTCTCGGATCATTATCAGGATTTTTATAAAGTAGATCCTGCTCTTTTGTTCGTGGTAACTTTCCAATTTCAAATTCTATTTTGTTTTTTGCATAAACTAAAATATGATCATGTGAGGTTGAAAAATACTTTGCATCATTGGCAACTGAATATTTTTTATGCCATATAACGTTTGCAACAAAATTTGATTCACCAAAAATCTCATTTGAGATCTTTTTTAGATTTTCCACTTCATTATCGTCAATACTCATAAAAATCACCCCATCATCCTTCAATAGATTTCTCGCTAATCGCAATCTTGGATACATCATGTTTAACCAGTTAGAGTGGTAGCGTCCATCAGAATCTGAGTTAGTTGAAATTTTATTACCTACACTATCAATTTGTCCTGTAACTTCTTGGTAGTTTTTCAGGTTGTCTTTATAGTTGTCTTTATATACAAAGTCTTTTCCTGTATTGTAAGGAGGATCTATGTAGATCATTTTAATTTTCCCTGCATAACTTTTTTGCATAAGTTTTAGTACCTCTAAGTTATCTCCCTCGATATACATGTTTTCAGTGGTGTCCCAATCTAAACTTTCTTCTTTTGCTGGTCGTAAAGTACCTGTAGAAGGTTTATGTGCTTCTCGTCTTGCTTGAGACTTTCCTGCCCATGTAAAGCGGTAGTATTCTTCCTCTTCTTCCAATTCTTCTCCCAATACCTGCTGTAGCACCTTAAAGTCTATTCTTCCTTCTGTTACAATTTCAGGGAATAATTCTTTTAGTTTGTCAATGTTGTCATTCACTAAATCTGCACTCTGACTCAATTGATCTCCTTGGTTTATTTTCTCTATGCTCATTGGATTAAGGTATTTTTAATGTTTTCTATGTCTTGCTTTCTCCTTTGAATTTCCATGTTAATGGAGACTCTACTATTGAGTTGTGTTTCTTTTTTTAATTGACTTTTTAACGAAATCAATTCTGTTTGTATGGTTTCTATTCTTAATAGGTGTTCTAAGTCTTCGTTTGAGCGATGAGTTCTCTCTCCGTTAAAAACACCTGTTAAATGATATGATTGTAATTGAATCATTGCATCTACATACTCCTGGTAAACGGTCATTAGATTCGTTTTATTGAGTTGAGGGAAGGGTAAAGTACTTTTAAATTCCTCAACAGATTTATTTACTGCTTCTACGCTTATAGGTGAACTGATATACAAACGTTCTATTGTACGTTTAGAACGGTCATTTTGATTGACTCGTTTAGAACTTGTACTTAATGTCCAGTGGGAGTCATCTTCAATCACTAACACAATTGGATAGGGTATGTATTTATGAAAGAGTTCTGCAACGGTTTTAACTATTTTATCTGCTGCAGAAGATATCTTACAGGTCATCAATTGAATTTCATCAAATACATACAGATCATCCTCAAATTTCGGAATATTAGAATTTGAAGGTTTGATACTCGCAAACCATTCCATTTTTGTGACGTGCGTATTCAATATTTTTTTCTCTGATGAAGTGAGATCAAAGTTCTTCGTAAAAAACACCTTCGTCAATCTCTTATTGAGTAAACAACGGTTTGGGAACTGAAATATGTCGTTATAATTCATTTCCATCTCTACTCAATAATTAAATAATTGATTAACTGAATACTGTCTTTGTTTAAATCTTCTTCACCACTAAATAAAGTACCTCCTGAGGTTGCCAGTGAATCTAATCCTATTTCTTCCTGTACACCGTTTACTTCTTGGATTGCAGTCTTTAAAAGATCTCTATAGACCTCCATTTTTTTATACCCCTGTGTCTTTTCTGAAAATTCTTTAATCACATCTTGTTGCACCAAGGAAGATTGTACACATAGTTTTCTCAAATAGTCTAATGTTAACTTCGATTGAGATATCTTGGTGTTTTTACTTCCATCTAAACTCTTATAGACCAAAAAATAAGGATATAAAACATTTGAGTTGTAATGACCTTGTTTTGTGCTCGAAGTATCTTTAAAACAAAAAATAACTCCCTTATCAATTTGATCTGAATTAGACTTTACAACAGAAAAGGTTGCTGGAGGTAGGTTGTTTAATTCTTTTAACTCTTCATCTGTTGATTTGTCTAAATCAATTTTAAAATCATTAAAAGTTAGATCTGTTATAGATATGTTTCCTTCTATATCCTCCAAATCGATCACTTGGTTCTGGAGCTGCTTCAGTTGTTTTTTTCGATACTCCAGATCCTTCATATCGGAAGGGTCTTTAGAGATTACGTTGTCTTCTCCTGTAGCAGAAACATCTAACATTACCATTCTTCCTTTTACCCGTCCTATCAAATCAATAAAACTGTCTAATTCAATGTTTGGAAAAAAGTTGACCAGTTGAATGTGATCGTTGGTAGAACCTATTCTATCTATACGACCAAAACGTTGGATAATACGCACTGGATTCCAATGAATGTCATAGTTGACTAAATAATCACAATCCTGTAAGTTCTGACCCTCTGATATACAATCCGTACAGATCAATACATCAATCTCTTTGACTTGATCTGGGAATACCTGATCCCTTTTCTTAGACCTTGGTGAGAAGTTTATAAGTAGAGAAGATAGGTCTGTTTTACATTTTGGTAAGTTGGTTTTATTGGACCCACTTCCTGTAATTAAGGATGAATACACCCCGTGTTTATCGATCAACCAATTTTCTAAATTGGAATGGAGATAATTTGCAGTATCTGCAAACGCAGTAAAAATAATGACCTTTTTGTTGTCTGTATTAATTGGGTTGTTGAGTTTTTCTTCAATTAGAGATTTGAGTTTCCCTAATTTAGCATCTCGACCTGATGAAATACCTCTAATGTCTTGATGAAGGTTTTTTAATATCTGTACATCAAATTCTAAATCTTGTTTCCATCGAATGATATCTATGTCTTGCAGCAGCACCTTGGTTTTACCACCAACTAATAAATCCTCTAATTCAGTATCGTCAAGATCTACTTCAGTAATGCTTAAGTCTAAATCAATATCACCTGACTTATGACTTTCTATCTGTGCAATATTTCGTTCTACAGAATGTATTAATCTCTCCAGTGTAAGTCTAAAGGAGTCTATGGAACTCTCCAGACGCTTTAGAAGATTTACACGCATCAAATAGATCAAACTCTGTTCTCTATCGACTTGTTTGAATATGCTACCCTTACTGGTTACAATATCATATTTCAATTCGTACTCTTCTCTTTTATCAGATCTTACATATGCTAATGGAGTGTATGACGCTAAGGTTAGATTACTTATTTCATCGTACAGTTCTCCAATGTTATTGAACTTATTTTCAGTGTCTATTGGAGGAGTAACGGTAATTGGTTTTAATCGATTTGGGAATTTCCCAATATTGGTGGTGTCGTAATATTTTTCGATATGTTTTCGAGATCTTGCGATCGTCATCATATCCAATATTTTGAAGTAATCACCCCCAAGATCTTCCAGAAGGTCGTTGACATTTATTTCATCAGGATTTTTTTCACTGAACCACTGATTAAATTTACGTTGTGCGTCTCTTAAAACTTGAGTAACACTATCAATCCCATGATCTTTAAATGCATCGTCAACTCCTTCGGTAATAAAAGAGATCTGATTCTTCAGATCATTCATCTTATTATTGACCGGTGTCGCAGATAACATTAAAACTTTTGTTTTGATGTTAGCACGAATTACATCATTCATTAATCTTGAGTAACGAGTAACCTTATCCTTTCTGTTGGGGTTATTTCTAAAATTATGCGACTCATCAATAACAACTAAATCATAGTTCCCCCAATTTATCGAAGAAAGGTTAATATCCCCTGATTTACCGGTAGTTCTCGATAGATCTGTATGATTGAGTATGTCATAGTTTAAACGGTCCTTAGAAAGTATATTTCTCTTATCATTGAGTTGATAGATAGACCAGTTCTCTCTTAATTTTTTTGGAGCAAGTAAAAGTATTCGATCATTTCTCATTTGATAATATTTCATTACCGCTAACGCTTCGAAAGTTTTTCCCAACCCAACAGAATCCGCGATAATACATCCCCCATAGGTCTCAATTTTATCTATAGCACCTACTACTGCATCTTTTTGGAAATTGTAAAGGAGATTCCATACTGCAGACTCCTTGAATCCAATTTTATTCAATTTGGAATCCAATCGTTCGTCAATTTGAGAAAAATTGAAGATCTCTTTTAATATTGATTTGTAGATAACTGAGGGAGGTAAATCTCTATTTGAAGAATTTAGCGTTGAAATGATATCTTTTTTCAAATCAACTGAACTAAAGTTCCATTGAGTGTTAAAGTAATTTAAATACTCTTTTTTATCATCAATTATCTCGTTGATAAACACCGGTAATTCAGATCTAACAATTCCTAAACTAACAGAATCAAGATTCAGAGGAGTTAAGGTGTAGCAACTAACTTTATCCTCATTTTCAATTATTAAAAGATTTTGATTACCAATAGATCCTTTTTTTATTTCAACAGATTTTGATAAAAATTGATTTACTATTTCAACTTTATATTTTCTATCCAGTTTTAAATTAAGGTGCTTTTCATTTTTATTTTGAATAAAAGAAAATTCAGAAGTCTCTGGAGAATTACTCAACAAAAATTTTATGTTGGAAGAATTCTTGAATATTGGTAATAGTGAAAAAAGAGAATACGAAGTGAAATAATCCCCGGAGTAATACACACGAGATGTTGCAGTAATCGTAGATTCCAAAACATCAATTAATCGAATATTTACATTATCAATAATTCTCATTATTCTACTAACAGTTTTGAAGGTGATGTTTGTATTAATTGCGCAATAAAATACAACTTCTGTTTTTCTAACATAGATCGATTTTTATTCCTTGATTTTGTTGTTAATTAACTTATCTGGAGTTATCCCTAATGTTTTAGAAATTTCAAATAGAGTGCGAATGGAGGGTTGAGATTTTTGGTTGCACCAAGAATTGATGGTAACAACTGTAGATACCCCATTTAATAGGATAGCTTTGATTGATATTTAGGTTAATACTCATGCAGCTTTTCGGTATATGTCAGATGGTATTTGATCATCCAAAGATTGATGCCTTCTTTCAAAGTTGTAATAGTTGAAGTACTCAGCTAACTTCTTATACAGATCCAGTCCATCTTTTGGTGGATTGAGATATATTTTTTCATATTTCACATTCCTCCAAAGTCTTTCGATAAAAGCATTGTCTTTCGCTCTTCCTTTCCCATCCATGCTAAGACGGATTCCTTGTTGTAGAACACAGTTTGAGAACTCTTCAGAAGTAAACTGACTACCTTGATCGGTGTTGATGATCTCCGGCGCTCCATGGAGCTTAATAGCCTCTTCCAAGGCTTCTGCGCACCAAGTAGCGTCCATGCTGTTGGACACGCTCCAGTTGACCACATATCTACTCTTCAGATCAATAATCGCCACCAGATACATGTAACCCTTAGCCATGGGGATATAAGTGATGTCCGTTGCCCAGACTTGGTTCACCTTTGTAACCTCAAGGTTGCGAAGTAAGTAGGGATAGACCTTGTGTTGCTTATAACGCCTTGAAGTATGCCGCCCGGGTAAGATTGCCCTTAAGCCCATTACTTTGTAATACAGCCGTTCAATGCGGTTTTTACTCACCGTGTATCCTCGGTCTTTTGTCAACCATACATGCATCCTTCTGGCTCCTTTGAATGGATGATGGATGTAATGCTCGTCCATCTCTCGCATAAGTTTGAGGTTGAGCTCACTTTCGGGCTTGGGCCTGTAATACAAGCCAGAGCGATGAACCTTTAACAGATCACATTGCTTTACAATACTCAATTTAGAATGACCCTTGCTTATCATTTTGCGTCGTTTCGATAGTGGTTCTACCGCAAGGCTTCTTTTAAAAAATCATTCTCGATCTTCAGCTGACCGATCGTTTTTAGCAAACGCTCTTTCTCCAACTCAGCTTCGCTCTTTACGGATTTTTTCCCTGGACCAAAAACTTGTTCCGCGCCATCCAAAAACTCTCTCTTCCAGGCACTTATTTGGGAAGGTTGAAGCTCATACTTCTGAGCCAGCTCTGCTGTACTCATGCGCTCCTTTAAACAATCCAATACCACCTGGGTCTTGAACTTGGTCGTAAACTTTCTTCGTGTCATAAACAGTAAATTTATTATTTAAACTTACTGTCCTAAATATTGGGGTATCTACAATTCTAACACTTAGGTTATCTATAAATATGGTAGTAAAACGATAAACGTTAAAATGTCACAGAATTTCTCAATTTATTTTCTGAGAGATATTCAATCGGGTAGAAGGGGATTGAAGGAGATTAGGGTTTTTGGGTAAATCTCTTCTCATAGGGACTACGACGTATCCTACCTAAAATTGGGTGAATTATCAATTCAATAGTAACAGGAGATACCTCAACGATATCTTCACGAATCATTCTTTCTTCTCGAATCAATCCCTTTTTGTACATAGAATGTACTTTGGAGTTTGTAAATGAAGTACCACGAGGTGTTTTTAAACTCTCATCATTGAAGATTTTTGAAATACGACGATAACCAATAGGGGTTACAGAATTCTCGATAAAACCCTTAATTCTGTCGTACAAATACTGTTGGTAATCCGAATAATTGGATTCCCATAGTTTTGTAGAAGTTATTGATACAGAGAAGTATACTAATTTGAGTCCGGAGTTACATTTCTTACCCCATAACCTTACTCCACTGTGA
>JGI20156J14371_10002916_pt1 | contig 13087 bp, 17 predicted proteins | sample COG_06_FD_14371 | JGI IMG/M metagenome (IMG submission 14371)
GAGTTGGGATGGCCACGTCGAGGTTGTCGAGTTGCTTTTGGCGGCTCCGGGCATAGATGTGAACCAGGCCGATAATAATGGTGGTTACACGCCACTTTACACCGCGAGTGAGCAGGGCCACGCCGAGGTTGTCGAGTTGCTTTTGGCGGCTCCGGGCATAGATGTGAACCAGGCCAATAATGATGGTTTCACGCCACTTTACAACGCGAGTTGGGATGGCCACGTCGAGGTTGTCGAGTTGCTTTTGGCGGCTCCGGGCATAGATGTGAACCAGGCCAATAATAATGGTTTCACGCCACTTTTCTGGGCGAGTGGGAATGGCCACGCCGAGGCTGTCAAGTTGCTTTTGGCGGCTCCGGGCATCGATGTGAACAAGGCCAATAATGAAGGTTGCACGCCACTTTTCATGACGAGTGGGAATGGCCACGTCGAGGTTGTCAAGTTGCTTTTGGCGGCTCCGGGCATAGATGTGTGGCGATACGACAATGATGGTGACACGCCACTTTTCATTGCGAGTCAGGATGGCCACGTCGAGGTTGTCAAGTTGCTTTTGGCGGCTCCGGGCATAGATGTGAACAAGGCCAATAATGAAGGTTGCACGCCACTTTACATTGCGATTCGGAATGGCCGCGCCGATGTTGTCAAGTTGCTGCTGCGCAAACCTGGTATAGAAACATCATTTGTTTTGGCTGCTTTCCGTAAATTTCAAGTTGTAGACACTGGGCTGGAATTGAACACGGCTGATGTAATTAATTATACGGAACCCCTAACAAGTCCAGTTCGATGCCTGCCCTGCAGATGTGTATTCAATTTTGCGGGATTACACAAATGGACTAAACGAAACAATACTTGTCCGACATGTAGACAGGTTATCGAAAATGTAGAGTCGATGTCGGAAGCGGCAGTAACACGCTGGGATGCTATGAAAAGCCTCTATGAAAAAGCTGAGGAAGAGGAAAAACGGGCAAAGTGGTTGATGGCTCATGCAAAGACTCTGCTGGAAGCAAGCAAAGCGAAACAGTCAGAAAATGCATTTTCGAACCGATTTAAGACAAAACTGAGTTTAAAGTTTTAGTAAATCGCATATTTTAATCATATGATGTATTGTATTTTTGTGTCGTCTAGATGGTCAGTGAATCAATGTCTAAGCGTCGTCGTTTGGATCCAACAACGATTTTCGACCCGGTGCACCGTGAGTATGAGTTAGGTCCTGAGATAATTGACGTAATCAATACGCGTCATTTCCAACGCTTGCGACGTCTTCGCCAATTGGCTACTGCTCACTGGGTATGGCTTGGTGCTACACATACACGATTTGAGCATTCCATCTCTGTGGCATATTTGGCGGGATTGCTTGCGAAGGGTTTACAGCAAAAGCAACCCGAACTTGAGATAACAGATCGTCAGATTCTGTTGGTGCAATTGGCCGGACTGTTGCATGATGTAGGCCATGGTCCGTTTTCGCACTTGTTCGATGATGTGTTCCTGAAGGATTCTACAGAGGCTATGGCTCACCACGAGAATAGATCCGTTGCGTTGGTGGATTTACTGTTGCGTGAATCTGTGTACGTATATTCGACTGAGGAGATCGCATTTGTTCAGGCCATGATTGTGCCAAAACAAGGCCAGCATAGTTTCTTCTATGATATTGTGGCAAATATGGATAGTCATTTGGACGTGGATAAGCTCGAATACATTAAGCGAGATGCGCGGGCGTGTGGGCTTTCGCAAGGTGGATTCGACACTGACACTATGCGAATTATTAATTCTGCCAGAGTTGTGAATGACCGCATATGTTATCATCAGAAAGTGTATGAGGACATCTACAACGTATTTCAGACTCGTTATCGGCTTCACACAACGGTGTATCGCCACCCCGTGGTTGTAGCCATCCATCATATGGTTGCAGACGTGTTGAAATTGTCGGGGTTGCCTTTGGCCGAATCTATTACTGATATGGCTACGTTTTGTCGTTTTGACGACAGTATCTTGGATACGATTCGTCATTCAAGTGATAAGGGTATGCGTCCAGCTCAAGAATTGTTGCGAAGAATTGACGAGCGCCAGCTGTACAAGGTTGTGGATACGTGTAAGCGCAGTAAGCCCTGGGTAAAAAACCCTTCCGTCAAAGATTTGTCGTATTTGGATTCAGATTTGCATGAAAACGATGTAATAGTGGATTGTTCGTGTGTCGGATTCACCGGCAAGGCCGACGGGCATCCAATGGACATGATTCGTTTTTACGATTCGTCAAAGCCTGATAAATCATTCAGGATAAAGCGCAAGTCTGTGTCTACCTTATTGACACCGCGATACTGTGAGTATTGGACTCGTGTAATTGCCCGTGACCAATCTAAAATTGGATTGATTGAAAAGGCTTGGAAGAGTTGGCAGGTCAGTATTTAGAGGGATTCCGGTAGTAAGAGACACATGTTGAGCCATCATAGACTCAAGTGTTGCTTTGTTGGGGACTATGGTGTTGGCAAAACATCTGTAATGTTTTCATTTTTAGATAGACCTGTTAGTAAAGTTAAGGCAACGATTGGTGTAGATTTTTGTTCAAAGATGATTCGAGTGGGCGATGCGGATATTCTATTAAGCTTATGGGACACTGCTGGGGCGGAGACGTATAGATCGTTGATGCACTCGTATATTCGCGATGCTGATATAATAGTGTTGGTGTATGACCGGGCAAAATCGGAGTCGAATATAGTATATTGGATGAGAACGATTGAGCATCATAGAGCTCGTGTCATTGGCGTGCTTGGGAATAAGAGCGATTTGACCACTGGTTTTCACCGTGACTTGGACGAATTATTGTTCCCTTGGTCTCGGCAGAAATTCAAAATAGTAACGGGCGCATGTTCGTCGCGAAACAGCGAAGAGGTGAAATCATTTTTGAAGAAATGCATACTCAAATCTTTAGAGGACAACAAAGTTGATGAAAGTCAAATTGCTCTTGAGAAACACTCGAAAAGAACTCTTTCCTACAAATGTTGCACATAATCCATTAACTTTGTAGAAAACACGTATAAAGGCCGTGAGTTTAATATCAAATGTCTGCCGCAATGATCCAGAAAGCCGCAATCTCAAAAGTCCCGAAGAAAACGCGTAAGGAACGACGCAAGGAGAAAGAAGTTCTTGCTTTGCAGGAGCAGGCGCGTTGTATCCTCCCAGCGACTACGTTTCGACGTATCGTGACCCAAGAGGCGGCGAAACATTCTTCAGAGCGTCTCCGCTTTAACGCAGACGCAGTTACAGCACTCCAAGTGGCAGCGGAGACGGAAATCACGCGAATGTTCCAGGGAGCCGACTTTTGTGCTCAGCTAGGAAAACGTGACACGGTTACCATCCAGGACGTACGTAATTTTCAGGCGCTACGCACTCTTGCGTGAACGAGTCGACCTATTTAAATAAAAGTTAATACACATAAATATATACAGAATGTCAATTCTAAATTGTCATACACGATTACAAATTGTAAATTGTACGGGTCTGCCCGCAACCTTTGTTTTTTGTCCTAGAGAAGGTCATATGAGATTACAACCTTTGTCGAATGCTCATGTACACGCATCAGTTGACACTTCCGCCGCGTCCATTTCGGAATGGTTGCAGGAGTGGATTCAACTAGTCAGCTACGGTCCAACGTACAATCGATTAGAATGGACAGTCCCAGCACAAACTCAGGAGACTGTGCGATTCCAATTGCAATCGCCAATGAAAATTAATTTGAAATGGACGGATCAATCTGTCTCGTGGGAAAAATATCAACCGGGCACCTGGTCCGTTGACATTACAAGTGCTGTTGACGTCACCCTATTTATCAGAGCCGATGTCGGCGAATACTTTAAAGAAAATCATTTGAATGGTCCGGCTTCAGTAAAATCTGTACAGCTGAAGCCGTACCTAGAATTAGCATGCGACGACGAAATACCATTCACAATTGAACAAGAGCCTATTGCAAACATGTACTGGTCACCACAAATCAACCTACAACAAATTGTCAATCCAGACAAGACTTGAATACCAATTGCCGTTCGCTCTTTTCCTTCAACGTGTATATGCTGTCAAACTTTCTGCCTTTTTTTGAACGCTTACACGCTGTCCAAGCTGACGAAGCATCCAAACTACTAAAATCCACTGTAATTGTTTCTTCAGAGCGGACGCACTTGGCATAACGAACATTCTGATACAAATATATCTTTGATATAGTCTCGTCCAACTGGCCCAAGCCTAGCAGGAACACGTAGTGCTTAAAGCGAGCCATATGAAACTCAAGATTATCGTCGTTTGACACAGTTGACGTTAACGGGTCCATCCAGCTATCAGAAGCGTCTCTGGCGTAGATAAACCATGTACGAGAAACGAAAAGACCCATAAACAAAAACATATTTTGTATTTAAGTACTGTATTTCATATTATGAATGACAAAGGAATTTTACTGTCTCATGATTTCCACGCTCGCCATCTTCGCCTGGCACATGTCCTTGCAACCCATAATGACGCCCGACGGATCATTCATCATGGCGAGAAATACCAAGCAGGCCAAAGCTATATTCGCTAACATGAACAATATACCAGAACACCTCACAGTAACATTTCAGAAAAAAGGCCATGCAACACTGCCAACGGATTCCATTGGCCTTTTCGGACAATGGTCCATTGGCGCCAGGCCTATTGTAGGCGACCACATTCATATGGCAATATCATTCTGGATTCACGGAAAACCAAGAGAACACGCGGAACACGACAGAAATCCGATACAGAAGATACCCTACGAATCCGCGCGCGGTAAAGACACAGATATTTGCCAGGTTGAAGGCAATACTGCATACCAAAAAGTTTGGCCGCACGCTGGAGTACACACACACTGTGACGGGCTCATACATGTACACCCATGGTCAGCACCAAGAACTCTCAGAAAACAAGGGCTCAACGTACAACTCGGTCTATGGTTTGATCAGGTTGGTATTCAATACAGAGAATATCCAACAGTATCCATTCAATTCCCAAATGGACCAAAATACACGTCCAACCGTACGCACGCGTGGAGAATCGCTGAAAAAACATGCTTCAAAAACGATGACGTTAATATTTATGATCACCATTTAGATTATATTTGGTTAGGACACGCATACGCATCATATGTTGCATGGTTTGATATCATTGAATCAAAACCTCCAAGTGCAATGAATAGACATATAGAGAATCTCCAACAAGTGGATGCACACGGCGCATTCGGAAAACCTTACCCGCAACAATGCCTCTAAAGAGAGGCGCACAATGATGCCACAACCTCTGACAACGTGTCCCACTTGGGCTCGGCATCGTCGACTTTAAGCACGTCAGAACTAAACCCGGTACCATTCACCATGCGCTTGCACTTGAACTTTTTCCAAAGTTTAGCATTTGCACCAGTCAAGCTGTGGGGACAGCTATAAGTCCAGTACTGCTCACCCTTCAAATGGCGCAGAACATTACCCATGTAGGATATCGCCCGCTCCTTCTCGACCTTTGCACGTTTCAACGATGCAGTTGCTTGTTCGCTCTCACGTTTCCTTTTGGAACACTCAGTACGGACCCGATCCAAGTTGGACTTTGTGAGCGTCAAAGTAGCCTCTTGACTTTCGAATTGAGACTTGAATCTCTCGGAAGACGACTTCGCTTGTTGAAGATCTGTGGTTAAACCTTTTAGTTTCTTGCAAAGCTCTTTGTTATCGTAAAAAAGTTGGTCCATAGACGTATTTGTCCCAGCGCGTGCGTCAGAAAGGCTCTTCTCCAACACATCCACCTTTTTCTTCATCGTCTTGATTTTATCTTTTGCCTTGTCGACGATATTTTTCCGAACGGCCGCGGAAGCAGCTTCAAATGTCTTCTTTTCCTCAACAAACTTTGCCCTTTCCTTTTTGAGACCCGCGTAGCCTTCCTTCAAAGCCTTCTCGCGGCGCAACGTTTCCAGCATGACAGAGTCGTCTTCATCAGAGTCGCTGCCAGACGTGTCAGAAACAGGGACACAGCCTTCTTGCGCAGTCCCCGGCGAAGAAGACCCGCTCTGAAGCGTCACAATCTTGTTCAAAAGAAACAAGTCGCGAATCGCTGACATAACTACTCGCTTGCTTGAAGAGCTACCATACTTGTCAAGACGACTTTTGCTCAAACCGAGACTCTTGGCGTGCCGGACGAGCTCCCGCAGCGTCATAGACTCCAGCTCCTCGTTCTGCTCCTCGTCGTGCAGTTGTTCCCACTCTTCGAGGAGGTTAGAGCCGTCTATCAGCGATATGAGCGTGTTGGACATGTTGAATGTTGGAGTGGGTGGTGTTGAGTGGGTGGGTTGGTGTGTGTGTGTTTGTGTGTTTGTGTGTTTGACTAGAGTTTTAAATGACAACAACATTTAATCTCTTGACTCGAGTTTTAAATGACCACATGATGCGCTATGTAGTACATTAGCATACGACGCTCTGTAGTACATTAGCATACGGCGCTCTGTAGTACATGCGGCGATGACATAAGAATGCCTACTTCATTTAAACATTCATTCATTCATTCATTCATTCATTCATTACCAACATGACCAAGTCAACACAGAAAAGCCGCGAAGTCCGTCTCGTGGCCCGGAACCTTAAGAAAATTGCTCTCGAGCTGCACCAAACGAAGCAGAATTACATGAGCGCCAAGAAAAACGAACGCATGCGTCTTGCGGCGCTCGAGAAGATTCGAACTGACGACGCTGCCATCCTGAAAAACACGATCCGGAATTTATCAGAACCTTTGTACAACTTGCGCAGAGAGAACAAGGAACTCAAGAAGGAAGTTGCCCGCTTGCGCCGCATTCAGCACAATAACCTTCTTACGCTGCGCCACGCGGCTCAAAAGGCGATGGAGTATCGCAAAACCGTGAAGGCGATGGAGTATCGCAAAACCGCGTTGGAAGGCGAAGAGTACACGATCAGTGGGGGTTACGTGTTCAGAGGCAGCACTGACATTTAGGATTGAAAAAGAAAAATGTGTATTTACTTTTTATTACATAGCTTGTATACCTTGTATACCTCTACGAAGCTCTGCGAAGGCTTTGCGTTGAATACGTGGCAAGTTTTGTTCGGACAAAGTCGTGTAGATTTGTAATCAAATTCAAGTCGTCGTCCCCTGGAATGCATATTGCAAATGCTTTTCCATGGCGCGGCCCGTTGCCGGCGCATTCGTGACATATGATTTGTGGAGACGTGCTCGCGTGTGAGCCAATCACTACGCGATGGACAATGATCTCGTGTACTATTTGATTGAGCAGTTGTTGGTTCGGACTATGGCCAGGTATGCAATGAATGGTCAGGTTGGTAAGCTCTTTGAGAAGTCTTTGCTGAGCATGTTGAAAACGGGGGCACCACGCGTACCCAACAATGAACCAGTTCATTCTAGACATTATTGACAACGTTAAGTAGTTTCGTATTGCAATCTAATCCAGGACCCTTCTTCCGGATCCAGGACCCTTCTTCCGGATCCAGTATATCGTACTCGATATATATCATAAAATGTCGAGCAAATCTGCTGTTGCTACCAAATCCGAGAGCAAGACAGAGTTGACTGAAGAAGAAATGTTCTTGGTGAAGTGGGAAGAGTGGGCGTTGTCCGCCGAGGAACATTTTCATGCTTTGGAACTGTGGCAGCGTCGTCCGAATGGATTGCCCATGGGTCATCATCGGTAGCACCATATCCCCATACAGGGACCCTGAATATCTCTGCACTGTGGTTCCATGGCTGTGGCAAGATCATGATGTTTTTCTGTCCAAGTCCACAATGGCACATTCCACTGTGTGTTTTGGCCAATTTGGCGCATGAGAATTTTTTCTCTTTCAGTGAATAGAGGTTTTTTAGATTTTAAAATGCCAGCGACTTGGTCAGTACCTCGTCGCATAAAGACAAACATGCATTCGCTTGTTTCATTCATTAATGTATCAAAACAGTTCTGAAGCATGGGTATATCGACTCGTTTGCGGTCGATCAAAAATTGAGCAAATACTCGCAACACATCGTCCACGGATGCGTCAAAATGTAACGGTACAAACCAAGATGCTGAACAACCATTTGCTAATAATTTTCTCGATGCTATATGAACTCTCTCAGCCTGCATTGTGTACCCTTTAGTGCGATTTATATACCCAATACATTAAAACATTAAAGGTTTTAATTTTCTCAATGAACCGTCAAATTTTACGAACCTCCAGTTGAACCATTTGTTCACATCTTCGTCAGAGACTTTACGTGATAACTGACGAATCACTGCCGCTTGATTCTTTTGGCTGAGTCCTCCGGTGTACAATACACCATGAGGATATTTTGGTGCGCCGTTGTGATACATATGTAGATGCAGCCAATATTTTTGTCCGGGTTGTATCTGAGCACTGCCAAGTCTGTGTTGCCTTGCTTCACTAAGAGAGAGTTCTAGCCATGCATGATCCTGTCCAATTTCAAATGTTTCTGTCGTTTTGTACGTATATTTTGAGTTAGGGTCACCTCTGGCAATATTCCTTTTTAGCCACGAAAGGATCAGGTAGTTTTCGAACTGATCGCGTTTCGTAGCATGTTCTTCTGGATTCTCCATGTATATGTTAGAGTTAGACCTTTTAAATACTACTGCGCAGTTAGCGGTACCAACTCGAGATTGGCGTCTTCTGATCGCTCCAACAAGTTTCGTGTTTTTAGCGGTATGAGCGAAGGAAATTCTGTGGGTGCAATTGGCAATTGAATCTCTGCGCAAATCGAATTGTATTCGCGTTCGATTTCGTCATCGTCAATCTCGAATGCAATTTGCGGTGAACTAATCGTGTCGTTTATTTCGCATGCATCTTCAATCATCTCTGTCAAAGTATCTTGTAGCCGTTCGACTTTTTCTATGTCGTGTTCGTCTAGGAATTGGCGGTACGTTTTGGTTGTCGACTGGACGGCCTTGATGTGCATCTTCGTAACATTGAGGGATTCTAGCTGATATCGTTTGTTCATGCAGGCGTTGAGCCTATTTTCCATGTTATGTTTGTGATGCCGTATCATGTGTATTGTGCGCACATGGCGCATGCAGTCGCTTTTCTGGTGCATTTTTGTTCTGGCGAGTCGCTGTTCATCCTTAATCTGGGTTCCATATTTATTAATGAGCAGTTCCAAAGTCTTTTCGACATCTTGCAATTGATGAATGCATTCAACTACTTGTATCGTGGAAGATTTGGAACACAGAGTTCCCATGTACAATTAGTCGTGGGGAGTATTTATACACAACCATACAAAAAAATGGTCCTTAATGTATCGTTTTACAAACCTGTTGAATTATTCTCAGGTACCTTTAATCAGTTTGCCGCGTGGTGGACCGCGGGGGATTATTGTCATTGCGAGCTCGTGATTACTACGAAGCCTGTCGAAGTTATGGATGTTGTCAAAGATATATATCAGAATGCACAAAAAGGCGTGTACCCGCCTGACGATTGTATTCGCATCATCTCTCAAATCGAAATCTATTTTTTCGACACTGCCTTTAGAAAACACGCACAGTCTACTGAAACGTTAACTCTGTCATTTTCGCAGATTTTGGGCCAGCGCGCATCTGTGCGCGTGTTAAAGGAGAAAGCGCTGGACAACTGGTATAAGATACCCGAAGAATCCGACAATTTCGGCACGCTAGTGCCAACAACGTTTGACGTATCCGAAGCACAGCAAAAAGATACTCTGACATTTGCTATAGAATCCTTGGGCAAAGATTACGACACATCTGGTGCTTTGTGTTCTTGGTTACCGTTTGCGTCTAATGCACGTGACAAAGATTGCGAAACATACTTTTGCTCAGAATTTGTAGCCACGGCTTTCCAACGAATTGGATTCTTAGACTCGTTAGACGCAAAAAGGACAACGCCGAACTCACTGTACTCAGTTTTAACATTGTAAATTCAAACGTTGGAAGGCGCTTGAAACAGGCAACCATACAAAGTATAAATACATGTCGTTTATAAAAGACACATGGAAGACATAGAATCGAAGGAAGTACTTATCTCAGATGACCCTACTGTACACACCCCTCTCAAACTCTGCTCAATTGTATTCAGGCTTCATAAAAACAAACTTGCTTTGCGCGAACTCGTCAAATTTGCAGCAGCTATTCTGTCTATACAATTTATATGTGCCATAGCCATAGCATTCATGCGACCAACGATCACAGGCGTACCTCAGGGACGATGGCTGCCAATCATCGGACTCATGCCTGTAACCATTCTTTATGTCTTCACGTACGCAAACATCATCACAGGACCGTGGGGGTCAGAATCTTCGCGTTTTTGGTGTGATGTCCGAATTATGTACGTAAGAGGATTCAATACTATTCGTACGGTTCTGAATATGCTTTCGAACTCTGCGTTTATCATGTTTTTGTCAGTTCTCTGTGGAAACACAAACACTCTATCTTTTTGCTTGATATTGATAGTGACTGTACTGTCGGAATGGCATTTAGGATTGGCCGAAAACGTGAATCAATACGACGTCAAAGCCTTTGACAAATTTATGGACGGCGATATATTATGTCTTGAAACTTTGCACTCTTACCAAATGCAACATCAGCGCGAAAGGGTCCAATGGATGTCTTTTGTATTTTCGCTCGCGATCCAATGCTATCTATTCACGTGCATATTAGCAACCGCGAACACTGAAATACACATTTTGACTTTTCAAACGCCAATTGCGATATCAATTGTAATATACACATGCCTGCTACCGCCCATTACGGCCTTCATGTTTCTCAAAAATGCAATCACATTCAGCGAACTCGAATTGTACAGAGTCATACTAGACATTGTGTTTCCACTTCTCATCGTTTCATTTTCGCTTGTGTAACTCACATGCGAATATTTAAATAGAGGCGCTCTCAGCAAAACAAATGATTGAGGCACTACCAGCAGAATTGCAACTCACTGTGACCAACCTCGGTTCGCCACAACTCATACGTCAATTCTGTGCCAACTACAAATTCAATCCATCGGCACTTGAACATTTCTCAGTGCAAGAACTCGTTTCAGACCCCCAACTATGGTATATTGGCACTGAAGATGCAAAAGAACGAAAAATGTGGCTAGACGACGCATATCCCAAGGATATCCAAGCAGCAGAAGAAATAGAAGACTCCATGCTGCAATGCGGAAAGTGTAAACAACACAAGGTGGATTACTACCAAAAGCAAACGCGAGGTGCCGACGAACCCATGACTGTATTCTGTCATTGCCTTAATTGTGGGGCGCGCTGGCGCCAGTAGCACAGGCTAGCGGGACACCAGCAGGTGTATTTTGCGAAACCCGCTCGCCCTCGGCGTCGACGCACCAACATGCGCCCGTAGACCCCCAACACTGTTTCGGATGCCACGCACCATTGTCCTGGCATTGGGGACGATACGACCCAATCAAGTACATAGTGTTTTGAGGGCATGGTATAGCCAGTGTTACAGAAAATAGAATCCAGAGGAATCGCATAAAACAATTATTAAAGCTTTTTATTTATACTGTAGATGAGCTGTTGGAGTAGTGTTTGTATTCCCTTTGTATTCATAGCCAGATGTTTTGTCAGTTACACACCATGTTGCTTTAAATCGCGCGCCAAGATGACAGAGCCGTTTGACGTTCAATTGAAACTGAATGCCAATCGGAAAGGTGGCTACTTTACCGACTATTTTGCCACGCACACGTCTACAAGAGACACATTCTACACTTTTCTGGCCCTTGGAATGCGACAACGAGATACCAAACCACAATTGAAATACGTGCAGAAATTGGCTAGGCACATGACGGCGCGAGGTCAAGTGCCGACAGAATTCTTAGCTTCGTGGTACTCTGAGGAAACACCCATATATGCAAAACGAAACCGAACAGTGATTGACGCCAACATGTTCTTTATCATCATGGCCTGGGAATGTTGTGTCAACCACGAAGACTCGGTTGAAAAGTTGTACCTGACTTGTCAAAGGGCATTTGAATGGTTACAAACCTACGTATGCACACACACTATATACGAACCCGTAGGTGTGTCGTGGGAGTACACGCGGAAACATGCGGGATATCTGCTATTGTCCAATGTCATTATGATTCGAACCATACGATGTATGGAAATGCTCGCGTGTACGTTCAGAGACGAGAGGCAAGAACACCGTTTCAAAATCAGATACGACGAAGCAATCGCCAAATGGGTTCCGGAGATTTACAAGTCGCAAGAAACCCTGCCACGCATTCTCTCAGTGCACTGGAACCTCGTGCCGCGCGATTTCATCGTGTCGTTCAATCAAGAATTACAATGTCCGTACGTGCCCCTCAGGACGGCAGGCCCAGTCAAAGACGTCGCAACGTGGAATGCGTGGGTCTACGGGCGCGACGATTTGCACACAGAAATCATTTGGCCTTGGATCGGATTCTTTTGGATTTGTGTTCTCGTACAGCACAGCCGAAGGAAAATCGCACAGGGGTGGTGGACGGCCTACATGGAGTACCATCAGTTCCCGACGTTGCACGACATTTACTCGAAAGAGACGCGCCTGCCTGTACGACGAGCCTTTTTAAAAGGCATGCCTTCGCATTCGTTGACGCTGTCGATGCACATGGCCGCACACCAATTGTTACATGGTACGCCGGTTTGACACCATACACAAAGATTAACCATATGTGATATTTAAAACACATCCATTCAATAATGACTGCCACACATGTCTCTCGAATGGACGACCGGCGAGCAATTGGGCAAAGACGGCAAGGAGGGCATCACGTACATTGGCACACTCAAACGCCGTTTCAAGGGTTCCGTGCTCGACATGCCCGTGCAGCTTCGCAAGGGCGCGCGCGTCGCCGTCAAAACGTTTCGGGCCAAAAAGTCGGTCGCGCGCATTGAAAAGGAAGCGACCTTGCAGCAAAAGTGTGCCAAGGCCGGTATTTCGCCCCAAGTGTACGGCATTGACGGTGATAAAAAGTGCATCGTTATGCAAATGCTGGCGTCGTTGCCCGTCGAAACGTATCGCGAGCAAGAGCTTCCAGAGGACTTGCAGTATCAGATTTGCGCGTTGATGCATCGGCTGGACGATGCC
>JGI20156J14371_10002925_pt1 | contig 13072 bp, 8 predicted proteins | sample COG_06_FD_14371 | JGI IMG/M metagenome (IMG submission 14371)
ACCCACACGTTCTCTTTTCCCTATTCTTTATTTTTTACACAAAATACTGTAAATGAAGTAGTTGAATGCTTGATTGCAACCAAGAAGAGCCCTCGGGTCTTGGTCGAGCACGAACTATCTTTGCACCTCCAATAAGAACAGACACACAATGGACATTCAAAACATTCTCTCCACACTCGGAATCCAAGATCACAACCACGGCGTTATGATTGGTAAGCGGGCCTTTGGAAGCGGAGCCACTATTGATTCAATTTCACCGGTTGATGGAAAGCGGATTGCTTCAGTTTCAAGCGCAACGGCGGCAGACTATGCTGAAGTCATGGAGCACGCTCAAGCTGCATTCCTCGATTGGAGACATGTTCCTGCGCCAAAACGAGGCGAGGCCGTTCGCCAATTTGGTGATGCCCTTCGTGCAAAGAAGGATGCTTTAGGAGCGTTAGTGAGTTATGAGATGGGTAAATCACTCCAAGAAGGTTTGGGTGAGGTACAGGAGATGATTGATATCTGTGATTTCGCAGTCGGTCAAAGCCGTCAATTGTACGGAATGACGACACACTCTGAACGTCCTCTTCACCGCATGTATGAGCAGTACCACCCAATGGGAGTGGTGGGAATCATTTCTGCTTTTAATTTTCCAGTAGCCGTATGGGCTTGGAACACTGCACTCGCTTGGGTTTGTGGTGATTCTTGCGTGTGGAAGCCTTCTGAAAAGAGCGCGCTTTGTTCCATTGCTTGCCAGCACATTTGGAATGAGGTTGCTGAAGCCAATGACGTTCCTGCAGCGCTTTCTTGCGTTGTGAATGGCATGGCTGATGTAGGAGAAATGTTGAGCAATGATCCCATGGTACCTCTTGTGAGCGCCACAGGTAGCACTCGAATGGGCAAGGCTGTTGCAAAGGCTGTTGCCGGACGTTTGGGCCGATCGCTTTTAGAGTTGGGCGGAAACAACGCCATTATTATTGCTCCTGATGCTGATTTGAAAATGGTCGTTCCTGCCGCTGTGTTTGGCGCTGTCGGTACGTGCGGCCAACGGTGTACTTCTACACGTCGTTTGATCATCCATCGTTCGATTTACGATCAAGTCAAAACAGTTCTCAAAAACGCTTATGGCCAACTCACCATTGGCAACCCATTGGATGAGTCCAACCATGTTGGGCCTTTGACAGACCAAGCGGCTGTTGCAACTTATCTCGCCGCACTTCAATCCGTAAAAGATCAAGGAGGCACGTTTGTGGTCGAAGGGGGGGTGTTGGAAGGTCCTGGGTATGAGAGTGGTTGTTATGTCAGCCCAAGTATCGCTGAGGCTTCGAATGATTTAGCGATTGTTCAACACGAGACGTTCGCACCGTTGCTTTACTTGATGGCATACGACACCTTAGATGAAGCCATTGCGTTGCAAAACGGCGTTGCTCAGGGATTGTCTTCTGCTATTATGACGAACAATGTCCAGGAAGCGGAGTGGTTTTTGTCTGTCAATGGTTCCGATTGTGGAATTGCAAACGTCAACATCGGCACATCAGGAGCGGAGATTGGAGGAGCGTTTGGAGGAGAAAAAGAAACAGGGGGGGGGCGCGAGTCTGGATCAGATGCTTGGAAAGCTTACATGCGCCGACAAACAAACACCATCAACTACGGATCAACCCTTCCATTGGCACAAGGGATTCAATTCGACTTGGGTTGATATGAAGTGGATCGCCACGTGTGTTGTCTGTGTTTCACTCTTTGTCCGCTGCGCTGAAGTCAACGAAACACAAGACAACCTCGAGGTGGTGTTCCATCTCAATGATAGTACGCGCGTATCGTTTCCTTTGCAGCAACAAAATGACCTCTTTACCCTTCAAAACGGTGGAGAGGAAATGGAGTTGCTTCGAACCAACGACTCTACGTTTGTGGTGCCTGTTTTTGGCGGTTCGTGGGTATTGGATTCAACGGAGAGGAGAGGGGTGTGGACGGACTCCTTGCGGTCATCCAACTACCACGTAGATTTTGACATTCAACCCCGGTCTTCTGTCATCAACACAGGCGAGGCTCCAGAGGGTACTTGGGATGTTTGGTTTGGTGATCGCGATACCAGCGCGTTCGCTGATGCACAGTTGGATCTTCAGCGTGTTGCGGGTAGCATGACCGGAACGATGCGAACCCCTACCGGGGATTATCGCTTTTTCTCAGGGGTTTATCGCTCTGGCTTGCTTCACATGCAAACCTATGATGGGGCCCACCTCTATTGCTTCAAAGCGCGCTACAGTCAGGGAAGTTGGATCGACGGTAGTTTTTATAGCGGCAACCATTACCACACGCAATGGTCCGGTCGCAGTGGTCGTGTTTGGCCAAACGGTGATACCGTTGAAGAAATTCAAGTCCAAGACTCAGACCTTTTGATCACCACCCTCGATCGGAATGGGTCGTCTGTAGAAGTGTCTTTGGTTCCTCAACCCGGTGAGGTCGTTGTTGTAGACATCCTAGGAACGTGGTGCCCAAACTGCATGGATGAAGTCCGTTTACTTCGAGAGGTTCAGGAAAACCACCCGGGTATTCGTGTCATTTCCATGGCATACGAGAGGGACACCACTGCCTTAGATGTGTACCGTCGATTGGATTTTTACCGCTCACAATTGGGAATCAACTGGGAGGTGTACTGGGGAGGAGCCGCTAGTAAAACAATAGCTGCGCGCACTTTTCCTTTCTTGGATCAGGTTTTGAGCTTTCCTACTACACTCTTTATCCACCCCAACGGACGCGTAGCCATCCATTCCGGCTTCAATGGGCCCGCAACAGGGGCGGCGTACGAAGCAGAGAAAAACAAGTTCAGTCAACTCCTCTCTGCGGCTCCTGGTTTTTAATTATTTCTCTGGGAAATCATTTTCCATATCAACCTCGATACGCTTGTCTTGGTTGGCGAGTTGCCACGCCGTGTGAAACACCAAGCGGCCAATCTCAGCCGTCTTGTCGTAGTGGATTTTCTCCGGATCATCTCCCGGTTTATGATAGTCTTCGTGCACACCACTGAAGTAGAAGATCACAGGAATGTTGTGTTTCGCAAAATTGTAGTGATCAGACCGGTAGTAAAAACGATTCGGATCATCCGGTGCGTTGAATGTATAATCCAATGCCAACTGCGTAAACTCACTGTTCGCGTTTTCACTGATCTCATGGAGCTCAGAAGATAGCTTATCTGACCCAATGAGATACACATACCGATCATCATCCGGGTGTGCCTCATCTGTCCTTCCGATCATATCAATATTGAGATTAGCCACCGTGTTCTCGAGAGGCCAAACAGGATGATCTGAATACCATTCACTTCCGAGTAAGCCTTTTTCCTCTCCAACTACCGTCATCAGCAATACACTCCGGCGCGGCCCTTCTCCGGCATCCACCGCAGCCATGAAGGCTTGAGCCAACTCCAAGACCGTAACCGTCCCTGAACCGTCGTCGTCCGCCCCGTTATGGATTTCACCGTCGATCACACCCACATGATCATAGTGTGCTGTAATCACCACCAACTCCTCCTGTAAAACGGAGTCTCTTCCTGGAATATAACCGAGTACGTTTTGCGTGTTGAATTTCCCTGAACGATCGTCCAGGTTGAAAGACCAACTCGCTGTTGGCATTGCCTGAGTTGTTAAAACTGCACCCTTCGCTTTCTTCTTCTGAATTTTTTTCCAGCTTTTCAAGGTTGTTTGACCCCACCAGTTTTTGGTTGAACTGCCCTCCATAAAAAAAGTAGGTAAACGCGTTCCTTCTGTTTCTTTTGGGTCCGGTTGATCCAGTCGCATTGATTTTCTCAATAACCAGGGTTTTAAACGCCCTTTATACGCTCCCAACCCTTCACCTATGACAACCAAAGCTCTGGCTCCACTGGCCTCTGCATTCAATCGCTTCTTTTCAAGACCATCGCGCCAATTCTCCTCTGCTGCACCCGCTGTTCCCGAAAAAACAACCACCACTGAACCGGTACAATCCAACCCTATAAAGTCATCTGGTTCACCCCAGGAAGCAAACACCATTGGAAGGTTTTCCATTGACTTGTCCCGGATACCCGGATAGAATACATACTCCTCTAAAAATTCAAAGGACGTACCTGAAACCGTCAGGCTTCCCCCTAAAATTTGCGATCGAACCATCGATACCTCTTGGTAATACCCTGCTTCATGGTACGGTGCTATCCCAACAGACTCGAAATAACTCGCTATGTAAGCCGCCGCTTTTTCTGCACCAGGTTCTCCTGTTTCACGCCCCTCAAAAGCATCACTCGCGAGCACCGTTAAGTGGTTTTCCAAATCACTTGCGTTGATTGTTTCAGCCCACTTTGTGGATTGCGCTGATAGCACTGAAAACAACGCCATGAAACCAACGAAGCTCGCACACGCTATTTTACCCACACGCCGATCATGCCGTCCACCTTCAAAATCCTCTGATAAGAACGTTGTGACGATATCCAAAGCTTCAGTTTCATCCACAAACCGCGCAGGGATACAAAGAATATTCGCGTTGTTATGTTGTCTGGTCAGCGCAGCAGTTTCAGCATTCCATGCGATACCCGCTCGCACAGCCTGGTGTTTGTTGGCTGTCATCGCCACACCATTTGCAGAGCCACAAATAAGGATACCTCTATCCACTTCTTCGTTTTGAACATCCAGCGCCACTTGATGCGCATGGTCCGGATAATCTACACTTTCGTTAGAATCTGTTCCCCGATTGATTACTTCGTGGCCTTTGGATACTAACTGTTCCGTGATTACCTTTTTAAGTGCTGGACCGGCGTGATCGCCTCCAATTGAAATGCGCATGGATTCAAATTTCAAGCAAGTTAATTAACAACCCACTCGTTGATAGCCTTAATCTTCCGTTTACAACTCCTAACAACTCATGCTTGCTATTTCAAGCTCTCAAACGTAAGCCAACCTTGATGTGATTTATCCAACTAATTTGGTTGGAAGTTTTCGTTCATTTTATCACCCAACTTCACTCAATTACGGACAACTTGCATGTGTGAATTCTTTACACAACCAGCAAAGACTCCAAGATGTTAATGAAACCATTAAACCATTGATTTACAATCTCCTCTTGTTAGATTCTATGTTTAAAACCAACCCAGATATTGTTCAGAATTCATAAATTCTACTTCCATTGCATCATGTTACCAACCGTTTCAACAGACCTATAGTTACTATGAATTATTCTTTAAGAATATATACATATATACTATGTTGTTCATTCATAATCTCTGCTGCTGCTCAGCCAGAAATCGAAAATTGTGTCTGGACAACATTTACTTTTGAGGATGGAAAAAAAGCAAGTGAAGGGTGTTTGGTGGATGGACAACCAGAGGGGGAATGGACAACATATTTTGAAAACGGAGTTTTAAAAAGCAAGGGATCACGGAGTGATTTTAAATTGAATGGTTTGTGGGAATTTTACCATGAAAATGGGAATATTCAAAGACGGGTAGAATTTGGATTGGGTCAGAAAAATGGGAAAGAGTGGAATTTTAAGGAGCAAGGAAATCTTGTGACAGAACGTGTTTTTGAACAGGGTGTTCAGGTAGGAATTCAGTTGGATTATGATCCATCCGGATGGATTAAAAAGAGAACTCCTTTTAAAACAGGTAAAACCCATGGTTGGGGGAGAGAATGGGCGGAGGACGGTCGTGTTATCGCATTATTCGAATACGATGAAGGCCGTTTGAGATCAACGCAACGAATCAATGCGTTGGATGATCAAAATAGAAAAACAGGGATTTGGATGGAGTGGAATTCCATGGAACGGAAAATAGAGGAAGGTCCTTGGCTTGCAGGAAAACGAAACGGAATTTTCAAGTTTTACGACGGGTTTGGCCAGTTGGATTATCTAGAAAAATACGAATTTGGAGAGATTGTAAAAGATGTAGAGGCAACAACACCTGTAGATGTAAGAACGACACGCCATCCAAATGGGGTTATTGCAACAAAATCTACGTATTCAGAGGATGCGTTGATTGGTGTTTTTAGGGCGTATGATACCACCGGAACACTGGAGTCAGGAGCGTTGTACGAGGCCAATAAAAAAGTAGCAGAAGGAATCACAAATGAGGAAGGCAATCGCACGGGTTGGTGGGTGTGGTTTGACGAAATGGGAAATAAAAAAGCCAGTGGAAATTATACAGCTGGAAAAGAGGAGGGAAAGTGGGAATACTTCAATGCACTGGGTGATATCATCCAAGAAGGTTTTTTTAAAAACGGACTGTATCATGGAGATTGGACCTGGTATTATCCCAATAAATCCCTTCATCGAAAAGAGCAATACCGAAAAGGGAAAGAGAACGGCGAATTCATTGAATGGAATATCACCGGAGAATTACTCAATCAAGGTGTTTATCAGAACGGTTTGAAGCAAGGTGATTGGATAGAAGATGTTAATGACCACAGAGAGGAGGGAGCGTATTTAGATGGAATGAAAGACGAAGAGTGGAAGCATTTTAATACCGATGGAAAGCAAAGTTTTAAAGGAACTTTTATTTTTGGACTACCCGATGGAAAACACACTTTTTATCAAGAGAAGGGGGGAGTTGATCATATAGAACGGTATGAAGGAGGAGTGAAACAAGGAAAATGGATTTTCTACAATTCAGATAATCTCATCGAGCAAACACGAGAATATCGTCAAGGAGAATTGATAAAAGTGGATGGTCAAACCATTAAAACAAGAAGGGAAAAGCGTGCAGACCGTGATCTAAAAAGAACGAAAACACCATGAAGGATCAAGACACTGTGTATTCTTGGTTGTTTGCATTAAACGATGCTGCTGCCGTTTATCAAGACGGTGTGATCTGTGCATCGAATGATGCATTCAATACATACTTGGATTCAGGTCACTCCGCGCTGTTCGAATGGGTTAAAAACAACGAATCAACTCCTTTTCAAGGGGTTGTGAAAGATCTGGATGGCAACCACTGTGCGATTCACGGTTTAAAAAGCAAACTGAGCGACAACACGACACTTTGTACGCTGCAAGACGTTACAGAGTTGGAGGTTCTAAAAGAAGTTCAAACGATCAATCAGAATAAATTTAAAGCGTTGAGCAACGGTACCATGGAGGGAATCGCTTTGTTTAGTGGTGATGAGGTGGTTGATGTCAATGAACGCATGGTTCAAATCACAGGGTTCAATGAAGCGAATGAACTCATTAAAAACGGTCTTAAAGGGTTCTTTAAAACACGTGATTGGAAGCGGTTATCTACCCGATTGAATGAAGTGTTTGATTTTGAAATTGAAAATTCGAAAGGGATTAAAATCAATATAGAGGCTCAACTCACATCAACAAATAAAGAAACAGACAACCTACAAGCATTGGTAATGCTTGATGTTACCGAAAAAAAGAGGATTGAGCGCGACCTACTTCAAACCAAAGAACGGTTTAGGTTATTGGTGGAATCCAGCCCGATCGGGTTGTTTCTCGTTGTCAAAAATAAAATTCGATACATCAACCAAGCGGCCTCGAGTTTATTGGGTTTTGAAGATGAGGAGGAAGTGTACAATCAAGATATCTCTTCGCTCTTTATGGACTCAGACCGCCAGCGGGTATTGGAGGATATGGAAGCGGTTTATAAAGGAGAGAAACCACCCTATATCGAATTGTCCATGCGGGGTTTGAATACGCAAGCGAAAGCTGTTGGGATTCAAATGGGCTTGACGTTTTATGATCAGAAACCGGCTGTTCAGATTACCGTGAGTGATTTATCGACCCGAATGATGCTTGTACGTGAGCAGATGAGAGCTTCTTCAGCTGAAGAAGCGAATGCTCTTTTGAAGGAAGAAATTAAGCGCCACAAGAAGACACAAATTCAACTAAAGGAGGCGGAAAGACTGAACAGGTCCATTGTAGAGAGCTCTATTGATATGATTCTTGCGTTTGACATCAATGGGAATTTGATTCAATTTAATCACGCAGCGTCTGTGGAGTTTGGATGGACTTTTGACGATGCGAAACAACTAAGGCCTAAGCAGTTTTTAGCGGATGAAAGTGAATTCGCGGATGTGATGAGCGAATTAAAAGAGAAAAATCACTTCGTTGGGGAGTTGACAGGTCTCCGTTCTTCAGGTGAAACATTTCAACTCTTGATGTCCGTTGCTTCGTTGAGGGATGATGATGGGAATACGTTGGGAGCGGTTACGGTGGGGAGGGACATTACGGGCCTGCAGATAGCGGAACAAGAACTTCGTAGAAGTGAAGAGCGGTATCGTGACATTTTAGACAACGCTAGCGATTTAGTTTTCTTGGTCGATCAACACGGAAAATTCACCTACGCGAACCCGTCATTTTTCAGAACACTTGGGTATAACGGTACATCCTTGTTGGAAACCAACCTCCAATCCATTACTTCTCTTGATAATGAAAACTGGGCCGAATCGATTTCAGGGACGAACAAAGAACTTGTTTTTAAAAAACAAGACGGGACCCCGTTGAACATGCTCGGAGGAGCGTCGATGCAAAGAGACCACAACGAAAAAGTAACTGGTGTGAGGGGAATTTTCTTGGATGTATCAGAAATGCGCGGGTACCAGCGTGATGCGATGGTGCAATCTGCAAAACTGGAGTCCATATTCAACTCGACGAAATACCTTTTGATGTTTACCCTGGACCAGTCTTTACATGTGAGTTCATCGAACCTCAATATGGAGAGTACATTCCAAAACCGATTCAAGGCTGATATTCAAAAAGGAACTGCAATTGTTGAGTTGTTGGGCACCTTTACCTCGGAGAAACTATACAACGGCCAATTGCGCTTGTTGAAACAAGCCCAAAGAGGGGTGCAACAGCAATTTGAATTGCCTCTTGTGGATTTCGCAGGAGAAGTCGTGTGGTATCAAGTGTTTGTCAATCCGGTGCGGTACGATGACCAGGAAGAAGAACTCAGTTGCATTGCATATGATATTACTGAGAGAAAAGAAATCGAGCAACAAATCCGAGAGGCGCTGAAAGAGAAAGAGGTGCTGTTGCAAGAGGTGCACCACCGGGTTAAAAACAACCTTCAGGTCATATCAAGCATGCTCAACCTTCAGCGCCGGTTCATATCGGATCCGCTTATGTTGAATATTTTGGAAGAGAGTCAAAATAGAATTTCTACAATGAGCTTCATCCACGAGTCTTTGTATCAGAACTCTGATTTTAGCTCGATCAGCTTTTCTTCTTATCTCGAACGCCTCACCAACAACCTGATTCATAGCTACTCCAAAATTTCATGTGAAGTAGAGCTGGTGTCTTGTTTGGATAACGTGTACATCAATTTAAAGCAAGCCATCCCGTGTGGGTTGATTGTAAACGAGCTGGTATCGAATTGTTTGAAGTATGCTTTTGTAGGAAGAGAGCATGGAAAACTCACACTAAGGGTAGAGGAAAAGGACAACGAATTGGAAATAGAGGTTTCGGATGACGGTGTTGGTTTACCCGAAGGTTTTAGCTTTGAATCGAACGATTCTTTAGGAGTATATCTTGTTCAAGCCCTAACAGAACAGCTCGATGGAGTTTTGATTGTGAATAACAATTCCACGACGAGTGCGTTAGAAAAGACCACGGGGAGCTCCTTTTTGGTTAGATTTACCCCAATTGCGGATTAACGGAACACGACTACCATGCCAATCAATATACTTGTTACTGAGGACGAAAGCATCGTCCGTAAAGACATCGAACGATGCCTTGGAAACCTTGGATACAATGTAATTGCCTCTGCGGATAATGGGAACGATGCGATCTCTATGGCCATGAAACACAAGCCAGACCTGGCTTTGATGGACATCATGATCAAGGGAGATATGAACGGAATTGCAGCAGCTGAGGAGATCAAACGCAACATGGATATCCCGGTTGTATTTCTCACGGCATACGCAGATGAGGGCACGCTGAACGAGGCTAAAATGGCCGAACCGCATGGTTATATCCTGAAGCCATTTAAAGACGTCGATATCCAAACGGCGATTGAAATGGCTTTGCACAAGCACAGCAAAGAGCGTGAGATGAAGCAGGAAACTGACTTCTTGCGCAGCATGGCTGAACACAAAGAAGACTCAGACGTCATCTTTGTTAAAAACCGCAGCCGTTTGGTTCGTGTAAAGAACGACGACCTGTTGTTTGTTGAGGCATTGAAAGACTACGTTGTGGTCCACACACGAACAGAGAGCTACACCATTCATTCGACGATGAAGGATGTAGAAACAAAACTTGGAGGCAAAGAATTTTTGCGCGTCCACCGGAGTTTCATTGTGAACATTGAAGCCATTGAAAGCATCAAATACGCGATGATTACAATTGACGGAATGGACAAGGAAATCCCTGTAGGTGGAAGCTATAAAGACTCCTTAGCGGATCGAATCAACTTGCTTTAAGGCAAGCTGAAAAACACCTGGTTTTTTCACTTTAGTTGGACCTGTTGTCGCTTTCCAATAATCGGGACAGCAACAAGTGGAATTGGTGCACGCCTTGCTCTCGCGTTGGTGAAAACCGCCCAGTTGAATAACTTCTTGATTGAATTCCTTTTTGAACAGCAGCGACGACTGCCTCATCCTCCTGTTCTACTAAATCCAAATCACCCCCAGCGCCACGATCCATTTTAGAAGCGTCGAAAACGTACGACTTGAATGTGATTCTGGTTTTGTTCTTGCTAATGGGTTCAACCCGGTTGACCGACAATCCCCAGGGATAGAAATTGAGCATGACGTTAGGAAACAACCAGAAGTAATACGCTGAGATATTGGACCCAAAATCAACGTGGCCCTCGGGTAAATCAAACGTATCGGCATCTCCACGGGTATATCCAATTTGGAGACTACCGTATTCAAAGAGGACGGTCTTGTACTGATCGTAATCAACAGCAGCATTCAAAGCTTGATGCACAAAAGGAATGTGAAAGCCCTCTAGAAAATTATCACAGTACAACGCCCAGTGAGCGTCCACTTCATAAACCTCTTCTTTTTTCGGTTGGTATGTGAACTGTGAAACGGGCATAAAACCAACCCGTTCGTTGAGAATCTCAATCAATGCAGACAAACCAAAAGAAGGGGCAAGCCCAACGAATAAATGCCCAGCCCAAGAGGTGATCGGGTGGTCTTTCAGATCATCACATGGCCGAGGAAAGTCAAGTGCTGTTTCAAACTCTGGCATGCTTTTAAAGGCCCCATTCATTTCGAAACGGCGGCCGTGGTATCCACATACAAGCTGGCGCAACTGACACGGCTTGTCGACGAGAAGATTGCCGCGGTGCGTGCACACGTTGGCGAGACATTGGATGTGACCATCTTCTTGACGGGACAACAACAAGGGCTCATCAAGGAATTCAGGCAACAGAACAAAAGGAGAAACCGAGTTTTCAGGAGAAATTGCATTTGCGACGGGCCCAACCCAATGCCATGACCTCTCGAAAACAGAAACCTTCAAAGCCTCAAAAACATCATCGCGGGTATAGAATTTAGCCGGAAGTGTTTCAGCTCTTCGGATGTCAGGGTCGATAAAAAATGAAGGTGTGCGCATGGTTGGTTTCGGCGAAACAATGAAGATAACTCATTTCGATAAAGACAGATGGTAGGCATGCGGAAACACCCAATGCAATAAGGGGTAAACGTGACCAAGCCCAGCGAGGTTGTCCCCCGCCAAATTAACCGTCACCCAAGCGATGATTATAAAGATGTAGGCTGGTAGCCTGTGGAGGGCATAAAAACCAGAAAACCAGTTGATTTAACGTGGGTATTACGTAACATTAACTTAACATTTAGCACCTTGTTTTATCGTTGCCAATGGTGACATTCACACTCCCAAATAGAATGGTATGATCGCTCTTTTTACTACAATAGGTTTCATCTTGGCTGGCTACTCGGTGATTGCCAATGATAGCGTGCAAACACTTGGAACATGGATTGCCTCGAACCGAGATAAATTTAAATGGACAACGCTTTGGGCTGCCGCCGCAACGGTATTGGTGGCGACGTTAGCGTACGGATGGTACACAGGAGATGGTGACATTTCATTCGGTCGTCTGACGAAAATCCCATACAAGGAGCCACAATGGTACCATGCCATGGCGCCATTAGCGCTGGTGTTGTTGACCCGAAAAGGGATTCCGGTATCCACATCTTTCCTCGTGCTTTCGGCATTTGCATCCACATTTGTTCTTGAGAAAATGCTCTTAAAGAGCGTAATGGGATATGGCCTTGCTGCGATTGTCGCTTATGTACTCTGGCTCATCATTGCTCGTTTCATCAATGAAAAGGAAGATGTAAGCGATGGCACAAAGAAGTTTTGGAGGGTGTTCCAGTGGTGTTCAACTGGTTTTTTGTGGTTTACTTGGTTGTCGCACGATGTCGCTAACATCGCTGTGTTCCTTCCCCGTCAAATTTCATTGACGCAGTTGTTGCTGGTTATGGGGTTCTTTGTCCTTGGTTTGGGCCATATATTTTATCAGAAGGGCGGAAAAATCCAGCAAATTGTGTTGGACAAACAGAGCACGAAATATGTGCGTTCAGCGACGCTCATTGATCTCGTTTACGCTTTCCTCCTTTTGTATTTTAAGCAATTGAACAACATCCCGATGTCTACGACATGGGTGTTTGTTGGATTGTTGTGTGGTCGAGAATTGGCTTTGAATACGGGCCTCACGAAAAAAGGAAACCTGAAGTCCATCTTCCCGATTGTAGCCAAGGACTTCTTGAAGCTCATCGTCGGTTTGCTTGTAAGTGTCGCCATTGTATTGGCCATTCACTATGGCACGGACAGCGTCGGTATGGACGGAGAACCGAATGCCTCAGGGGCTGAATCCAGCATGGAATCAGGAGTGCCTGTAGAGGAAGGGTTGACGGATGCTGCTGCACCAAAAGAGACACCAGCGAACTAAACATCGAGGGTGTTGAAAATGCGGTGTGCGTGCCTCCTTTTGATGTAGTTTTCATTCATGAACCAACCTGAAATTATTGCAGGAACCATGAATTGGGGTGTGTGGGGAACAGACATGAGTCTTTCTAACATGTCGCGTCAGATCGAAGGGTGTGTGGAGCGCGGTGTGTTTGCGTTTGATCATGCAGACATCTATGGTGACTTTACCACGGAG
>JGI20156J14371_10002929_pt1 | contig 13063 bp, 16 predicted proteins | sample COG_06_FD_14371 | JGI IMG/M metagenome (IMG submission 14371)
TTTATAATTATTATAATACTTATTATGCTGAAAACACAAGTTTTGAAGAAGAAAAAATATTTATTTATATACCTACTGGATCAGGATTAGATAATTTGAAAAAACAAATTTTTCCATTTTTAAAAGATTCTTCTACGTTTTTTGATGCAGCCTATAAAAAAAAATATGTTTTAAATATTAAAGCAGGTAAATATGAAATAAGAAAAGGATTTTCAAATAAAGAAATTTTAAATTCTTTGAAATTTAATAATCTCCCTGTAAAAGTTACTTTAATAATATTGAAAGGTTAGAGAATTTAGCTTCTAGAGTTTCCAAATATATTGAAGCAGATAGTTTAAGTTTAATTCATTCATTTAATGAGAAGTTATTTTTAAAAACAAACAATTTAAATATTGAGTCTGTTTTTGCAATTTTCCTTCCAAACACGTATGAATTTTATTGGAACACAAGTGCAGACCAGTTTCGTGATAAAATGCTAGATCAATACAATTTGTATTGGAACAGTTTAAGAAAAGAAAAAGCAAAATCATTAAATCTAAGTCCTATTGAAGTTTCTGTTTTAGCTTCAATAGTTCAAAGAGAAACTCCAAAAGTTGATGAAAGGCCTACTATTTCAGGAGTTTATTTTAATAGATTAAAAAAAAGAATGAAACTGCAAGCTGATCCAACTGTTGTTTACACCATCAAGGAAAAAAATGGTTTTGATAAAAAAATTCGAAGAGTTTTATATAGAGATCTAAAAATAAAATCTCCTTATAATACATACATTAACAGAGGATTACCACCTGGTCCAATTTATATGCCCGATTTTACATCAATTGAATCTGTCTTAGATATGGAAACTCACGATTACTTGTTTTTTGTAGCAGATGTTAAAAGGCCTGGATATCATATTTTTGCTAAAACTTACAGGCAACACAATAAAAATAAACGTCAGTATACTAATTGGCTTAAAAAAAATAACATTAGAAGATAAAACATTGATTATCAGATAATTAATTTTTTATGTATGTTTGCGCATATTTAAAAATTGATTTTAACTTATTATTGACTTTAATGCATAGTATTTTCAAAAACAATTTAGTGTTATCAATATTATTTGTATTGAACACTTCTTTTACTCCAACAATAACAAAACAATAGACAGTTCATATTTTGATCTAGAATACATTGTCTCAGCTGATACAAATATTGAAATCCCTAATTACATTTTTTTAATTAATGATTATAATGGCTTTAAAGAGTTACTTGGGTTTAAGGAATCAAGTGGGCGCTACAATCGTATTAATAAATTTGGTTTTATGGGTAAATATCAATTTAATTTGAATACTCTTAAAATGTATGGAATTAAAAATTCTAAAAATTTTATTAATAATGCAGAGCTTCAAGAAAGAGTTTTTTTAATCAATGTTCAAAGAAATAAATGGATATTAAGAAAAGATATTAAATGGTTCGTTGGAACTACGATTAATGAAACTAAAATTAGTGAGTCTGGCATAATTGCTGCAGCTCACTTGGCTGGACCAGGGAATGTAAAAAAATATTTACGTTCGGGTGGGAAGGATGATAAAAAAGATGCTTTTGGAACATCAATATCCAAGTACATCAAATATTTTCAGAATTTTGATTTGTCAATGGTTGAAGCTATTAGAAAACCAAAAGTTTAATCGCTTTGTATTAAAAAAATAGCAGGTCTTTTATGAATGTCAACTTTAGTTGATTTCCAATGTTTTACTTTTTTTGTTTTTATATATTCTGTCTTTAAAGTTAAATCACATGCTATACATAATTTTGTTTCAGGTTTTAGTGTGCTTACAAGGGTAGAAAAAAATTTATTATTTCTGTAAGGGGTTTCCATAAAAATTTGAGTTGTAAATAGTGATGTATTTTCTAAAATTTTTATTTTTTTCTTTCTTTCGCTTATTTCTATTGGAAGGTATCCATTAAACTTAAAATTTTGACCGTTCATACCTGACCCATAAGAGCTAATAATATTGAAGAGGGACCAACTAAAGGAATAACTTTAATTTCATTTTCATGTGCTAATCTTACAATTTGAGACCCTGGATCTGCAATTCCTGGACACCCAGCATCTGAAATTAAAGCAATATTATGTCCACTAAAACAAGGATTTAGATAGCTATTAATTTCTTTTTCAATAGTGTGCTTGTTTAAAATAGAAATATTTATTTCAGATTGATTTTTATTTGGTGTTATATTTTTAATGAAGGCTCTTCCTGGCTTTTCATTTTCAAAAATGAAATACTTAGTACTACTAATTAAAGTTTGCTGATGTTCAGGAAAATTAGATTTAGACTCTCCGAGTTTATTAGGAACTAGATAAAGTTTTCCTAAACTCATTTAATATATTTTTATACTGTAAATTTTTTGGACAGATCTTCAACGTATTTTCTAAATTGTTTATCTGTAAAAGACAAATTATCAACAGTTTTACAGGCATGGAGGACGGTAGCGTGATCTCTACGACCTATTTGCGATCCGATACTTGCAAGTGATGCTTTCGTGAATTTTTTTGCAAAGAACATTGCTAATTGTCTTGCTTGAACAATATGTCTTTTTCTTGTTTTGGATTGAAGAGTAGAAACATCCATTTGAAAATATTCAGAAACTATTTTTTGAATATAATCTATTGAAACTTCTCTTTTAGTATTTTTAACAAATTTCTCAACAACTCCTTTTGCTAATTCGATGGTAATTTCTTTTTTATTAAAAGATGATTGTGCTATTAATGAAATTACAGCACCCTCAAGTTCTCTGACGTTAATTTTAATATTTTTTGCAACATAATCGATTACTTCATCAGAAATTTCTACGCCGTCTCTGAAAAGTTTATTTTTTAAAATAGACACTCTAGTTTCATAATCAGGTCTTTGAAGCTCCGCAGATAATCCCCATTTAAATCTGGATAGTAATCTTTGTTCAATATCTTGCATGTCAACAGGAGCTTTATCAGATGTTAATATAACCTGTTTACCATTTTGATGTAAGTGATTAAAAATATGAAAAAACACATCTTGAGTTCCTGTTTTACCAGAGAAAAACTGGACATCGTCAATAATTAGAACATCAATTATTTGATAAAAATGAATGAAATCATTTCTATTATTTTTTTTGACTGAATCAATGTATTGTTGTGTGAATTTTTCAGCAGAAATGTATAATACTGTTTTTTCTGGAAATTTTTCTTTTACATTAACACCAATGGCATGAGCTAAATGTGTTTTACCTAATCCAACTCCTCCAAAAATTAATAAGGATTAAATGATGTTCCACCAGGCTTATTTGAAACAGCTAAGCCCGCTGATCTTGCAAGTCTATTTGCATCTCCCTCAAGAAAATTTTCAAAAGTATAATTTGGATTGAGTTGAGATTCAATTTTAAGATTTTTAATCCCTGGAATTACAAAAGGATTTCTTAATTCGGTTTGAAGATTTCCAATCGAAAGATCAACTTTTTGAGATGGTAAATCTGTTTTATATTGACTGGGTATTTTTTCAGTAAAAGGACTTAGGTTACCAAATGTATTTTCCATCTTAATAACATATATTAATCTAGCATTTTCTCCAAGTTCTTTATCCAAAGCAAGCTTTAATAATTTCACATAATGTTCTTCTAGCCATTCATAAAAAAATTTACTAGGAACTTGGACACTAAGTATGTTGTTTTCGAATTTAACTGGTTTAATTGGTTCGAACCAGGTTTTATAGGCTTGAATCTGAATATTATCTTTTATAAATTTAAGACAGTTTTCCCAAACAGATTCAGCTGTAGTCATTATAAACTATTGTTTTTAGTTGTTGAAAAATCAAAAAAATTTGGTTAAACTTTATTGATAATTATTATGTAACAAATATGTGCAAATTTTTATTAAAAAAAAATCATTTTGCTATTGAATATTAATTATTTTTTGCCCATATTATAACTTGAGCATGAATAAGATTAAATTTAAAATTTTTGGAAGATAAAATTGATATTTTAGTGAGATATAGTGAAACTGATCAAATGTCATTTGTATATCANGGTAACTATGTTAAATACTTTGAGATGGGAAGAATAGCTTGGTTAAAAAAACTAGGTATTTCTTACAGGCAGATGGAAGATGATGGTATTTTACTTCCAGTAATTGATGTTAAAATTAATTTCAGAAAATCTGCTCTATTTGACGACAAACTTACCTTAACAACAAAACTAAAGCGAACTCCATCTTATATGATTGAATTTGAATACAATATCAAGCGAGATAAAGAGTTGATAACAAATGGATACACAAGATTAGTTTTTTTAAATTCTAAAACAAATAAACCCATAAGATGTCCAAAATTTATTTTAGATAAAATTATTCTGGATAAATAATTTTAAGTTCATCTTTTCCTATTTTATTTCTAGATTTTATTACACCCTTAATTTTTGGACTGGGCAATCCATTATTTAATTTAAAATCATTTGTAAATATTCTTGCCTCATCCCAAATATTATTTTTAATAAAAAGATCTAATGTTTTTTTACCACCTTCAATAATTATAGATTGAATTTTATGTTTATGTAAAATTTCGCAGATGAAATTTGCTAAATTATTTTTTTTGGTAAAATTATTAATAACTATAGTTTTAGATTCATCGTTAAAAATATTATAATTTTTACCAAGTGAATTTTTATCATCAAGTATTATTCTTACTGGATTTTTTCCTTTAATATGTCTCACTGTCAAAGATGGATTATCACTAACAACAGTATTATATCCAATTAATATTGCATGCTCGACAGACCTCCATTCATGAACTAATTGTCTGCTTTCAATACAACTAATCCAAAATGGTTTATTTTCAGATTTTCTAAGTGGAGCAATAAATTTATCTATGGATTCTGCCCACTTTAATATTATGTATGGTCTTTTAAAAATATTAAAATGAAGAAAATTTCTATGAAGATTTTTACACTCCTTTTCTAAAACCCCAAAAGTAACTCGAATGCCCTTATCCTCTAGGTATTTAATTCCATTTCCATTTACTTTAGAGCTATTATCAATTGTTCCAATAATAACTTGACCAATTTTATATTTACTTATTAACTCAACACAAGGAGGTGTTTTTCCATAATGAGAACATGGCTCCAATGTTACATAAAGAGTAGACCCATTTAAATCTTGTTTGTTTTTTACATTATTAATTGCATTGACTTCTGCATGGTTTCCTCCATAATCAGATGTTAACCCCTCAGAAATAATAAGATTATTTTTTAATATTAGACATCCTACAGAGGGATTAGGATAATAATTGGATTTATTGTTTTTAGCAAGATATATACATCTAGACATATATTTCTCATGCTTTTTCAACTTTATTCATAAATATTCTAAAGGTTTTTAATAATATATATGACGTATCTTCACAACACAAAAATACTTTTAAAATATGAAAGTTAAAGGTGATTTTTTTATTAGAAAAATTAAAGAAGAAGATAATCTAGAAATACAAGGTATTTTATCTAGTGTTATGCGTGAATTTGATGTTCCAGAAACAGGGACTGCATTAGCAGATCCTGAATTAAAAAACATGTTTCAATCTTATCAAGCTTATAAAAGTTCGTATTATGTAATATTAAAAAATAACTCTTTAGTGGGAGGAGCAGGAATTTCTAAGCTTAAAAATTCAAATGATAATACTTGTGAGCTACAGAAAATGTACTTTTTAAAAGAGGCTAGAGGTAAAGGGTTAGGGAATTTAATGATAGATCTATGTTTAAAAAGTGCACTTGAATATGGGTTTGAAAAATGTTACATAGAAACAATGCATAATATGAATAAAGCTCAATCATTATATTTAAAAAAAGGTTTTAGTTACTTGCAAAAACCATTAGGAAATACAGGCCACTGTTCATGTCCTATATGGATGATAAAAAATTTATAATGACATTACTAGAGTTCAATAATTTATTTAAAAGCAAATTAATTTCAAAAGTTGATCAAAATGAAATTGATGAGTTTTTTTTCTGGCTAATTGATCATTATTGTAATTAAGTAGAATTGAATACATATTGAATCCAAATTTTAAAATCTCCAAAACACAACAAGAAAATCTTACAAATTCAATTGATTCTTTATTAAAAGACATGCCAATTCAGTATGTAATTGGAGAGACTAATTTTATGGATTTAATTTTTAAATTAAATAAAAGTGTTNTAATTCCCAGGCCTGAAACTGAGGAGTTAGTNAATTGGATTATTAATGATGAACATAAAAATAAAACCATATTAGATATTGGGACAGGAAGTGGGTGTATAGCNATAAGTTTGTCTAAAAATTTAAAAAATTGTAAAGTGACAGGTTGGGACATAAATGAAGACATAATCAAAATTGCTAATCACAATGCAATTTTAAATAATGTAAATGTATTGTTTGAGTTATCGGACATAACTAAACCATTGATTATTGATCATAAATATGATTTAATAGTTTCTAATCCACCATATATTACACATAAAGAAAAAAAATTTATTTCAAATAATGTAAAATATTTTGAACCACATACTGCTCTTTTTGTTGAAGACCATGATCCTTTATTTTTTTATGAAAATATATTTGATTTTTCAAATTCTAATTTAAAATCTAATGGTTTTTTATACATAGAAATAAATGAAAATTTCTCTAAAGAAGTCATAAAGCTTTTAAAAGATAAAGGATTTTACGATATTAAACTCAAAAAAGATTTTAGATTAAAAAATAGAATGATTAAGGCAGTAAAAAAATGAGTTCGGATAAAAAAATATTAGAAAATCTTAGAAATGAATTACATAAGCATACTCATCTTTATTATGTAAAAGATGCTCCAGTAATAAGTGATTATGAGTTTGATTTAATGTTAAAAAAATTAATTGAGCTAGAATCAAAATTTCCACAATTTTTTGACTCCAATTCTCCTTCTCAAAGAGTTGGAGGTAAAGTATCCAAAAAATTTAATAACATAAAGCATGATTATCCAATGTATTCATTGGATAATTCTTATTCTAAACAAGACTTAGATAGTTTTAATACAAGAATTTTAAAGAAGATACCAAATAGTGATCTAACTTATTTGTGTGAACTTAAATTTGATGGTGTATCTATTAATTTAACTTATGAAAATGGATATTTAGTTACAGCTGTCACAGAGGAGATGGTGTTTATGGTGATGATGTTACTGAAAATGTTAAAACTATTAAAACAGTTCCATTAAAACTTAAAGGAAATTATCCACAAAAATTTCAAATTAGAGGAGAAATATTTATTGAACTGAACGATTTTAATCAAATGAATATTGAGAGGGCTGAAAACGGATTAGAACCGTATATGAACCCCCGAAATACAGCTTCTGGAAGTTTGAAGTTGCAAGACAGTTCAGAGGTTGCAAAACGTCCATTNAAATGTTTTTTATATCAAGTTGTTTCTGAAAATGATGATTCAAAAACACAATACGATAATTTACTTTCAGCTTCAAGCTGGGGTTTTAATGTTTCGGATTCATATAAGCTCTGTAGCTCAATTGACGAGGTCTTTGATTTTATAAATCGATGGGATAAAAAAAGAAATAATTTAGATTTTGAAATTGACGGTATAGTAATAAAAGTTAATCAAATAGATTATCAAAAAACCTTAGGATTTACATCAAAGTATCCAAGATGGTCAATCGCATATAAATTTAAAACTCTCCAAGCTTCTACTTCACTCTATCTATTAGTTATCAGGTTGGAAGAACTGGCGCTATAACTCCAGTAGCAAATTTAAGTCCTGTTTTGTTGGGAGGGACAATAGTAAAAAGAGCTTCCCTTCATAATGAGGATCAAATAAATAAACTTGATTTACATTTAAATGATCACGTTTTAATTGAAAAGGGTGGAGAGATTATTCCAAAAATTGTAGATGTTCAAATTGATAAAAGAAATCTTTTTTCAAATAGAATTTCATTTATTTCTAAATGTCCTTCTTGTCAATCTGATTTATCTAAAAATGAACTTGAAGCTCATCATTATTGTGTAAATTTCAATTTTTGTCCTCCTCAAATTACAGGCAGAATACAACATTTTATATCTAGAAAAGCAATGGATATAAATGGAATTGGAAATGAAACTATTCAGTTAATGTTTGAAAACAATCTTATTACAAATTATGCTGATCTATACACTTTGAAAAAAAATGACTTATTAAATTTAGATAGAATGGCTGAAAAATCTGTTGATAATATATTTAAAGGGTTAAATGATTCCAAAAAAATACCTTTTGAAAGAGTTTTATTTGCACTTGGTATTAGGTATGTTGGTCAAACAGTATCAAAAATCTTGCAAAAAAATTTCAATCAATCGATAACTTAATTTCTCAATCATATGATGAATTACTTATGGTTGATGAAATAGGAGAAAGAATTTCACAAAGTGTAGTTGATTTTTTTAAGAATGATAATAATATTTTAAATATTGAAAAACTTAAAAAAAATGGATTACAATTTGAAAGTAATATAAAAAGTAATGTAAGTGATGTTTTAAACAATAAAACCTTTGTTGTTTCAGGTATTTTTGAAAATTATTCAAGAGATCAATTAAAAAATGTAATTGAACTAAATGGCGGAAAAAACCTTAGTTCAGTAAGTTTGAAAACAAATTATTTAATAGCTGGGATAAAATGGGGCCAAGCAAATTAAAAAAAGCTCAAGATTTAGGAATTAATATAATTTCTGAACAAGATTTTAATAAATTATTGAATTTAAACCTTGATGTTTTCTGAGTTTTCTTCAATAATATTATTTGAAAAATAGAAATCAATTTTTCCTAGATTTATTCCAAAACAGCCAACCTGATTAATTAATACATTTTTGTCATCAAGGTTTTTTGTTTCTATTGGTTTTTTTAAAAATGTATGGGTATGTCCACCAATTATTAAATCTATGTTCCTTGTTTTTTTTGCCAACAATAAATCACACATTATATTTTTATCTTTTGAATAAGAAAACCCCAAGTGAGAAAGACATATAATTAAATCACAATTATGATTAAATTTTAATTTGTTTGTAATATCAGTAGAGATTTCGATTGGGTCTAAATAATTTATACCCTTGTATAATTTTTTTTCAACCAAACCGTTTAATTCAATTCCTAATCCAAATACTCCAATTTTTACATCATCAATATTAAAAATTTTATATCTGTCTATTTTATTTTCAAGTGCAGTATTGTTAAAAGTATAGTTTGAATTTAAAAAAGAAAAGTTGGCATATTTTAAAGATTTAGCTAATTTTTCAATACCATTATCAAACTCATGATTTCCCAGAGTTGATGCATTGTAGCCCATTTTACTCATCAATTTTAATTCAACTTCACCTTCAAAAAAATTAAAGTAAGGAGTGCCTTGAAAAACATCACCTGCATCAAGAATTAAAGTATTAGGATTTTCTTTTTTTAAAGAGTTAATAAGATTTGATCTTGCAACTACTCCACCGCTATTTGGGTTTATTGGGTCATTTTCAGGAAAGGGATCAATATGACTGTGCACGTCATTAGTATGTAAGATTGTGATTTTTTTTAAACTATTTGAATAAGTGCTTAAACCTGTTAATGGTAATGTTAATCCAAAAATTGTTGATGACTTTACATGCTTTAAAAAATTTCTTCTCTTCATTCTGATCTAAAAATTCTGTTATCAAGTTTACTTTCTATAATATTTTTATTTTTCATAGATTTGATCAATAGGTCTCTTAAATTCAATTTTAAATTATATAATTCTAAAGGATCTTTGAAAAATGTCATTTTGTCTCCACCCTCTTGTAAAAAATTGGAAGTCAAAACATAATAGCTTTTGTTTTTATCAAATTTTTTTTTATTAATAAATATTTTTTTATTTGTTTTATTAAAAAATTCAATCTCTAATCTTGAGCTAGGATGTGCTAAGTTTTCATTGTTAAAATATTCAACTAATTCAATAACTTTTTCTCCTTCAATTTTAACAACGGTTGCAAGGTTTTTCCATGGCATTATTGTAAACAAATCATGTTGAGTTATTTTTCCTTTGTTTAAAGTTCCCCTAACTCCACCATAATTAAATAATGCAAAATCTATGTTATTTGAAGTTATTTTATAAAATTCAGGATTACATTCTTCATATAAAATATCAGCAATTAAATTACCTAGTGTAGATTCTAATTTACCATCACGAATACTGTAAGATTCTTTACTAAACCCTACAGTTTTCTCTAATGTTTTGATTTTATTTCGAAACGGTTTTATGATTAATTCAATTTCAATATCAACGATTGAATCTTGAACTTTAATATTATCCTCATAAGAAATATTGGAAATAGTATATCCTGAACTTGTACAAGAAAATGAAAATAGAGTTATAATTAAAACAATTATTTTCAATTTCATGTATTTATTGTAAAAACTAGTAATCAATTCTTAAATATGTAATTTAGCAGATCATTAAAGATATGATATTTAAATCACTACATGAGAGCCTTGTTAAAAAAAAGATTAATAAATCATTAGAACTTTTAAATGAACAGATAAGGATTAAACCAAATCCTATAAAAACAATTGGCTGTATCATTGACCCTTTGTTCCCTGTTGAGGTTAATAATTTCATAAAACTAGTTAATAAGATTGGTTTGAAAGAGAAAGATTTAAAACTTATTACTTTCCAAGAAAATGAAAATGGATTTAATATTTTCTCAAATATGAATGTAACTCCAAAATCAATTTCATTTACAGGTAATTTAACAGGAAAAGATTCTTTAGAATTTATTTCTTATGATTACGATTTGTTAATTAATTTTTTTAAATCCAACAATGTTTTGACTCTTTTATCATCAAAAGTAAATGCTAAATTTAGAGTTGGTTTTAGCTCTGTAGATTCCAGATTAAATGATTTAATGTTTTCGGATAAAATAAATAAATTTAAAGAATTTGATAGTGAATTAATTAAATACTTAAGAATAATTAAATAATGAGTTTATTAAAAAAACTTAAAGGAACTGGAGTCGCTGTAGTTACCCCTTTTAAAAAAGATCTCTCAATAGATTTTGATGCTATTAAAAATATTGTTGATTATCTTGTCAATAATGGTATCAATTATATCGTTGTACAAGGCACTACAGGAGAAAGTTCTACTATGACAAATGATGAAAAAATCATTTCTAGAAAAGCATTTGTAGAAGCTAATTATGGCCGTATTCCATTAGTTTTAGGTTTGGGTTCAAATGACACAATGTCTCTGCTCAACCAATTAAAAGATGCTGACTGTAATGGATATTCTGCAATTCTTTCAGTAACTCCTTACTATAATAAACCTTCAATGAAAGGTTTGTACGATCATTTTTCTTTATTAGCCCAAACATCAGAATTACCAATTATCTTATATAATGTCCCTTCCAGAACAGGCTGTAATATGCTTCCTGAAACTACTATTAGATTAGCAAAGGAATTCAAAAATATAATTGGCATCAAAGAAGCCAGTGGAGATTTAAATCAAGTAAAGCAATTAATTTCAGATTGTCCAGATGATTTTTTAATTATTTCTGGAGACGATGATACTGCTTCTCAAACTGTGTTAATGGGTGGAGATGGGGTAATATCAGTTGTTGCAGGTTGTATTCCAAAAGAATTTTCTGAAATAATTAATTTATCGATTCATAAAAATGAGTTAGAATCACAATTAAAGTTTAAAATTATAAAGCCATTATTAAATTATTTGTTTGAGGAAGGAAATCCCTCTGGAATTAAGGCTGCATTATCATTCTTGAATTTATGTGAAAACAACTTAAGACTACCTTTAGTTCCAGTTTCAAATCAATTAAATGATAAAATTGAAAATTCAATTTCTACAATAAAAAAAGATTATTAAATCGTTTAGAAAAAAATACTAAATTTGCCTGATGCAATTAAAAAATAAAATACTCACTTATTTTTTGTCTAATATTCTTAAATTCTTGTAATGAATTTCAAAGAGTTTTAAAAAGTGAGGATATCAAATTAAAGTATGAAGTTGCTGAAAAATATTATGAAGCTCAAGAATTTAGAAGGGCTTCAAGATTATTTGAACAAATTCAATCTCAATACAGAGGAAAACCACAGGCTGAACGTGTAACTTTTTTTTATGCAAATTCATTATTAAATACTAAAAAGTATATTGACGCAGGTTATCAATTTGAAAGTTTTATAAAAGCATATCCATTAAGTCAAAAAGTTGATGAAGCAGCATATTTAGGAGCATATTCATATTACAAAACTTCACCGGTCTTCAGCTTAGATCAAAAAGAAACTCTTACAGCAATTGAAAAACTTCAAGAATTTATAAATTCTTACCCCAATTCTGAAAAAATGTCTGATGCCAATGTTTTAGTTCAGGAATTAAGGATAAAACTTGAATATAAAGCTTTCGAAATCGCAAAACAATTTAACACCATTAGAGATTATAAATCTGCTATAATTGTTCTTGATGATTTTATTTCAGATTACCCAGGTACTCCTTACAGAGAAGATGCATTATTTTATTTATTAGATTCCTCTTATGAACTTGCTGTAAATAGTATAGATTCAAAGAAATTTGAAAGGTTTGAAGATGCGAAAAAAATTCACAAGGAATTAATGGAAACCTATCCTGAAACTAAATATATTGACAAATCAAATAAAATGATAGAGTTTATAGAGCAAGAAATTACTACATTTGCAAAAAACGCTACAGTACAGTAAAATTAAACAATATGGATTTTAAAAAAACCGATGCACCATTAGAAACTATCACTTATGATAGAAACGCTATTGATGCTAAAACTGATAATATATACGAAGCTATATCAATTATTTCTAAGAGAACTATTCAAATAAATGAATCAATTAAAAAAGAATTATTAGACAAATTAGAAGAATTTGCTAGTCCAACTGAAAGTTTAGACGAAATATTTGAGAACAAAGAACAGATAGANGTTTCAAAGTTCTATGAAAAACTTCCTAAGGCTCACGCTATGGCTGTTGAAAATTGGTTAAAGGAAAAAATATATTACAGAAATACTGAAATTAAAGA
>JGI20156J14371_10002947_pt1 | contig 13014 bp, 8 predicted proteins | sample COG_06_FD_14371 | JGI IMG/M metagenome (IMG submission 14371)
GTGTAAGAACTGTTGGGGAACAATTATCATCTCAATTTGGTGTTGGTTTAGCTAGAATGGCTAGAACTATTCGTGAAAGAATGAATGTTAGAGATAACGAAGTCTTTACTCCAATTGATTTAATTAATGCTAAAACTTTATCATCAGTAATTAATTCATTCTTCGGAACAAACCAGTTATCTCAATTTATGGATCAAACCAATCCTTTAGCTGAAATAACCCACAAAAGAAGATTATCAGCATTAGGACCTGGTGGATTATCTAGAGAGCGTGCTGGATTTGAAGTTCGAGATGTTCATTATACGCATTACGGAAGACTATGTCCAATTGAAACTCCTGAGGGACCTAATATTGGATTAATATCTTCTCTTAGTGTATTTGCTAAGGTTAACAGTATGGGATTCATTGAAACTCCTTACAGAAAAGTTTCTAAAGGCGTAATTGATTTAAAATCTGATCCAATTTACTTAAGTGCTGAAGAAGAAGAAAACAAATTAATTGCACAATCCAACCTTGCAGTTGATAAAAAAGGTAAGATTATTGAAGAAAAAGTAATCGCCAGACAAGAAGGTGATTTTCCTGTTATTGAGTCTAAGGAAGTTCATTATACTGATGTAGCACCAAATCAGATTTCATCAATTTCTGCATCATTGATTCCTTTTTTAGAGCATGATGATGCTAACAGAGCACTGATGGGTTCTAATATGATGAGACAAGCTGTTCCTTTATTATTACCTCAGTCCCCAATTGTTGGTACAGGATTAGAAAAATCTGTAGCATCTGATTCGAGGGTATTAATTAATGCTGAAGGTAATGGGGTAGTGTTATATGTTGATGCAGAAAAAATTACCATCAAATATAGTAGAACTAAAGATGAAGCTTTAGTTAATTTTGATAGCGATGAAAAAACTTATTACTTAACTAAGTTTAGAAAAACTAATCAAGGTACTTCTGTTAATTTGAAATCAATTGTTTCAAAAGGTGATAAAGTAAAGAAAGATCAAGTTTTGTGTGAAGGATATGCTACTCAAAAAGGAGAGTTAGCCTTGGGAAGAAATATGAAAGTTGCTTTCATGCCATGGAAGGGATATAATTTTGAAGATGCTATAGTTATTTCTGAAAAAGTTGTTAGAGATGATGTTTTTACTTCTATTCACATTGATGAGTATTCACTTGATGTAAGAGATACTAAACTTGGTAATGAAGAATTAACTAATGACATTCCTAATGTTTCAGAAGAAGCTACAAAAGATTTAGATGAAAACGGAATGATTCGTGTTGGAGCCGAAATTAAGCCAGGTGATATACTAATTGGTAAAATAACTCCAAAAGGTGAAAGTGATCCAACACCAGAAGAAAAGTTATTAAGAGCAATTTTTGGTGATAAGGCTGGTGATGTGAAAGATGCATCACTAAAAGCTTCTCCTTCACTTAATGGTGTCGTGATAAATAAAAAACTATTTTCTAGAGCTGTTAAAGACAAAAGAAAAAGAGCTCAAGATAAAATTGATATTAAAGAGTTAGAAGATAATTTTGATATTAAGTTTGAGGATTTAAGACAAATCTTAATTGAAAAATTATTCTCTATTTTATCTGGTAAAACTGCTCAAGGTATTTCGAATGATCTTGGAGAAGATGTTTTTCCAAAAGGAAAAAAGTTTACTCTTAAAATGTTAAATTCAGTTGATGATTACGCACACTTAACAATGGGCAAATGGACAATGGATGACAAAGCGAATAAGCTTGTTTCAGAACTTATCCATAATTATAAAATCAAAGAAAATGACATGCAAGGATCCCTCAGAAGAGAAAAATTTACAATTTCTGTAGGAGATGAATTACCAGCTGGAATTATTAAGTTGGCTAAAGTTTACATAGCCAAAAAGAGAAAGTTAAAAGTTGGTGATAAAATGGCGGGACGTCATGGAAACAAAGGAATTGTAGCAAGGATTGTAAGACAAGAAGATATGCCGTTTTTAGAAGATGGAACTCCTGTTGATATAGTTTTAAATCCTTTGGGTGTACCTTCTAGGATGAATATTGGTCAAATATATGAAACTGTTCTAGGATGGGCTGGCCAAAACTTAGGAAGAAAGTATGCAACCCCAATATTTGACGGAGCAACTATAGATCAAATTAACGAATTAACAGATGAAGCTGGTATTCCTAGATTTGGACATACCTACTTATATGACGGAGGAACAGGTGATAGATTTGATCAACCTGCAACTGTTGGAGTTATTTATATGTTGAAATTAGGGCATATGGTTGATGACAAGATGCACGCTAGATCCATTGGTCCATACTCATTAATTACTCAACAACCACTTGGTGGTAAAGCACAATTTGGTGGACAAAGATTTGGTGAGATGGAAGTTTGGGCTTTAGAAGCTTATGGAGCATCTAGTACATTACGTGAGATTCTTACTGTTAAATCTGATGATGTTATAGGTAGAGCAAAAACTTATGAAGCGATCGTTAAAGGAGATCCAATGCCTAAACCAGGCTTACCAGAATCCTTTAATGTATTGATGCATGAATTAAAAGGTTTAGGACTAGATATTAGATTAGAAGAATAAATAAAATATTTTATCATTTAGATACCCATTATTATGGCAAGAAAACAAGATAACCCAGTACTTAAGTTTAATAAAATATCAATAGGTTTAGCTTCACCTGAATCAGTTTTATCTGATTCTAGAGGAGAAGTTTTAAAACCCGAAACTATCAATTATAGAACTCACAAACCGGAAAGAGACGGATTGTTTTGTGAAAGAATATTCGGACCTGTAAAAGATTATGAGTGTGCGTGTGGGAAATATAAGAGAATTAGATACAAAGGAATTGTATGTGATAGATGTGGAGTTGAAGTTACTGAGAAAAAGGTTAGAAGAGAAAGAGTAGGCCATATAAACTTAATTGTGCCTGTTGCACATATATGGTACTTTAGATCTCTCCCAAATAAGATAGGTTATTTATTAGGTTTACCTTCTAAAAAACTTGACATGATTATTTACTACGAAAGATATGTAGTAATTCAGCCAGCTGCCGCAGTGAATGCTGAGGGTGAACCATTGAAAAAAATGGATTTTTTATCTGAAGAGGAGTATTTAGATATAATGGATGCACTTCCTCAAGAAAATCAATATTTAGATGATTCAGACCCTGAAAAATTCATTGCTAAAATGGGTGCTGAATGTTTAATTGAATTATTGTCTAGAATAGATTTAGATGAGTTATCATTTGAACTTAGAAATAAGGCTAATACTGAGACTTCTAAGCAAAGAAAAACAGAAGCACTTAAAAGATTGCAAGTCGTTGAATCTTTTAGAGAGGCTAATTTAAATAGAGAAAATTTACCTGAGTGGATGATAATGAAGGCAATTCCTGTTATTCCACCAGAACTTAGACCATTAGTTCCATTAGATGGAGGTAGATTTGCAACATCTGATTTAAATGATTTATACAGAAGAGTTATAATTCGTAATAATAGATTAAAAAGATTAGTGGAAATTAAAGCTCCAGAGGTCATTTTAAGAAATGAAAAAAGAATGTTACAAGAATCTGTAGATTCATTGTTTGATAATACTAGAAAATCCTCTGCTGTTAAAACAGATTCAAATAGACCATTGAAATCATTATCTGATTCTTTAAAAGGAAAGCAAGGTAGATTTCGTCAAAATTTACTAGGTAAAAGAGTTGATTATTCAGCTAGATCGGTAATTGTTGTTGGTCCTGAACTAAAGTTATTTGAGTGTGGAATTCCAAAAAATATGGCTGCTGAACTTTATAAACCTTTTGTAATTAGAAAATTAATTGAAAGAGGTATAGTAAAAACTGTAAAATCAGCTAAAAAAATTATTGACAAAAAAGAACCAGTAGTTTGGGATATTTTAGAAAATGTTTTGAAGGGACATCCTGTTCTTTTAAATCGTGCTCCTACTTTACACAGACTAGGAATTCAAGCATTTCAGCCAAAATTAATTGAAGGTAAAGCTATTCAATTGCACCCATTAGTTTGTACGGCTTTTAACGCTGATTTTGATGGTGATCAAATGGCTGTTCATTTGCCGTTAGGTCCTGAAGCAATTCTTGAATCTCAGCTATTAATGCTTGCTTCTCATAATATACTTAATCCTGCTAATGGATCACCAGTTACCGTACCCTCACAGGATATGGTTTTAGGCTTGTATTATATGACAAAACTAAAAAAATCTACAAAAGATGTTAAAGTTATTGGAGAAGGTTTAACATTTTACTCCCCTGAAGAAGTTATTATAGCCTATAATGAAAAAAGAGTTGATTTAAATGCTTCAATAAAAGTAAAAACTCTAGATTATAACGACAATAATGAGTTAGCAAATCAAATAATTGAGACTACGGTAGGTAGGGTTTTATTCAATGAAAAAGTTCCTGCAGTAGCTGGATATATTAACGATGTACTGACTAAAAAATCCTTGCGTGATATTATAGGTGATATACTTAAAGTTACAAGTGTCCCTGAAACTGCTGCATTTCTTGATGAAATCAAAACATTAGGTTATAAATTCGCATTCCAAGGTGGATTATCATTTAGTTTAGGTGATATTATCATACCACCAGAAAAGCACACTATGATAGCTAAAGCTAATAAAGAAGTTGATGCTATCAAGGCTAATTACAATATGGGCTTAATAACCAATAATGAAAGATATAATCAAGTCATTGACATTTGGACTTCAACTAATGCCGAGTTAACTGAGTTGTCTATGAAGAGAATTAGGGAAGACCAACAAGGGTTTAATTCTGTATACATGATGCTTGACTCAGGAGCTAGAGGATCAAAAGAGCAAATTCGTCAATTAACTGGAATGAGAGGCTTAATGGCTAAACCAAAAAAATCAAATGCTGGAGGTGGTGAAATTATTGAAAATCCAATTCTTTCTAATTTTAAGGAAGGGTTATCAATTTTAGAATATTTTATATCTACTCACGGAGCTAGAAAAGGTTTAGCAGATACAGCTCTTAAAACAGCTGATGCTGGATACTTAACTAGAAGATTAGTTGACGTAGCTCAAGATGTAATAGTTAGTTCTGAAGATTGTGGTACTTTAAGAGGTATTTCAGTTACAGCTCTAAAGAAGAATGAAGAAGTTGTAGAGAAATTAAATGAAAGAATTGTTGGTAGAACATCATTACAAGATGTTATTGATCCAGTTACTGGAGAATTATTAGTTTCAGCTGGAGAACACATTTCTGATTTAATTGCTGCTAATATTGAAAATTCCTCTATTGAATCAGTAGATGTTAGATCTGCATTGACTTGTGAGGCTACAAAAGGTATTTGCACTAAATGTTACGGTAGAAACTTAGCAACTGGAAAGATTGTTCAAAGAGGGGAAGCTGTTGGAGTAGTTGCTGCCCAATCTATTGGAGAGCCTGGAACACAGCTTACACTTAGAACATTCCACGTTGGTGGTATTGCCGGAAACATTTCTGAAGAAAATAAATTAGTAACTAAATTTGCAGGTAAAGCAGAAATCGAAGATTTTAAAACTGTTCAAGGAAAAGATAATGATGGAAATGATGTTAATGTTGTAATTTCAAGAACATCTGAGCTAAAAGTTTTAGATATTAAGACTGGTTTAGTTTTAAGTACAAACAATATTCCATATGGTTCTTTTGTTTACATTAAGAATGGACAAAAAGTTAAAGCTGATACTTTAGTTTGTCAGTGGGATCCATACAATGGAGTTATTATTTCTGAATTTGCCGGAAAAGTTAGTTTTGAAAATATTGAACAAGGTTTAACTTATCAAGTTGAAATTGATGAACAAACTGGCTTTCAAGAAAAAGTTATTTCAGAGTCTAGAAATAAAAAACTGATACCAACTTTACATATTAATGACTTAAAAGGTAATATTATTAGATCTTATAACTTACCTGTTGGAGCACATTTAATGATTGATGATGCTGAAGACATAAATATTGGTAAAGTACTTGTTAAAATTCCAAGAAAATCCGCGAAAGCAGGAGATATTACAGGAGGACTTCCTAGAGTAACAGAATTATTTGAAGCTAGAAACCCTTCTAACCCAGCTATTGTTAGTGCAATTGATGGAGTTGTGTCATTTGGAAAAATTAAAAGAGGTAACCGTGAAATTATAGTAGAGTCCAAAAATGGTGTTATTAAAAAATATCTTGTAAAGCTTTCTAATCAGATTCTAGTTCAAGAAAATGATTTTATTAAAGCTGGTATGCCAATGTCAGATGGATCTATCACACCTAACGACATATTAAATATAAAAGGGCCTGCTGCAGTTCAGCAATATTTGGTTAATGAAGTTCAAGAAGTTTATCGATTGCAAGGTGTAAAGATTAATGATAAACATTTTGAAGTTGTTGTTAGACAAATGATGAGAAAAGTAAGGATTCAAGATTCTGGAGATACTATATTTTTAGAAGATCAATTAGCTCATAAATCTGACTTTATTCAAGAAAATGATGCAATATTTGGTAAAAAAGTAATTGAAGATTCAGGTGATTCAGAAAACTTGAAAGCTGGTCAAATTATATCAGCTAGAGAGTTGAGAGATGAAAATTCAATCCTTAAAAGAGAAGATAAAAAGTTAGTTGTTGCTAGAGATGCAAGTCCAGCGACTGCCACTCCTATTTTACAAGGAATTACAAGAGCTTCATTGCAAACAAAATCATTTATTTCTGCAGCCTCTTTCCAGGAGACTACTAAGGTTTTAAATGAATCTGCTGTAAATGGAAGAATTGATAATTTAGAAGGATTAAAAGAGAACGTTATTGTTGGTCATAGAATTCCAGCGGGAACCGGATTACGTAAATATGAAGATATTTTAGTTGGTTCTAAAGAGGAAATTGAACAACTTAATAAAGCTAAAGAAGAAGAATTAAATATTAATTAATTATAATTTTTCATGAGTAATAACGAAAACAAACAAAAGTCTAATATAAACATTGAAATAGATGAAAAAATAGCAGAAGGAACATATTCTAATCTTGCTATTATTAATCATTCTGTTTCAGAGTTTGTATTAGATTTTATATGTATTATGCCTGGTACTCCAAAGAACAAGGTTAAATCAAGAATTATTATCACTCCTCAGCATGCTAAACGATTATCAAAGGCTTTAAATGATAATATATTTAGATTTGAAAAAAAGCATGGAGAAATCAAAGAAAATCAACAACCACCAAATGTTCAGCTTAATTTTGGGCAAACTGGAGAAGCTTAGATTTTAAAACTCTGATGTGTTGTGAAATTTTATACTTGGATATTTTTCTATAGTCATTTTCAATGAAAATACAGAGTCTGCTAAAAATACCAGATTATCATTTTTGTCTTTAGCCAAATATCTCTGTTTTATTCTTTTAAATTCTATAAACTCATTTCCCTTTTTATAATCACACTCTACCCAACATGCTTTAAATACATTTAGGTTTTCATAACTACATTTAGCTCCATATTCATGTTCTAATCTATATTGAATTACTTCGTATTGTAAAGCTCCAACAGTACCAATGACTTTTCTGCCGTTTAAATCTAATGTAAAGAGTTGCGCAACTCCTTCATCCATCAATTGATTAATACCTTTAGATAGTTGTTTGCTCTTCATTGGATCAGCATTGTTTATGTATCTAAAATGTTCAGGTGAAAAACTTGGAATGCCTTCATAAATTAAATTTTCACCAGATGTTAATGTATCTCCTATTTTAAAGTTTCCTGTGTCATGAAGTCCAACAATATCTCCTGGATATGATATGTCAACAATTTCTTTCTTATCTGCAAAAAATGCATTTGGACTAGAGAATTTTAATTTTTTCGATAATCTCACATGCAAGTAAGGAGTATTTCTTTTAAATTCACCAGAGACAACTTTTATGAACGCTAATCGATCTCTGTGCTTTGGATCCATATTAGCATGAATCTTAAAAACAAAACCTGTAAATTTATCTTCATCTGGTTTTACAATTCTAATTGAACTTTCCTTTGGCTGTGGTGTAGGAGCTATATCGATAAAACAGCGTAATAAATCTTCTACACCAAAGTTATTTAAAGCAGATCCAAAAAATACTGGTTGTATATTACTTTCTAAATATTCATTTTTATCAAATTTTGGATATACCATTTCTAATAATTCTAAATTATCAATAAATTGATTATTTAAATCTTTACTTATATTATTTTTTACTTCATTTTTATCAATAACCTTTATTTCATTTCCTTGAAGTAGAGATACTTTATCATCAAATATGTTATAAATCCCTGAAAAGTCGTAACCCATTCCGATTGGAAAACTTAATGGACATACTTTTAATTTTAATTTTAATTCAATTTCATCTAAAAGATCAAAAGCATCTTTTCCTTCTCTATCAAGTTTATTAATAAATACTATAATTGGGATTCTTCTCATTTTGCAAACTTCAACAAGTTTTTCAGTTTGCTCCTCAACACCTTTTGCTACATCTATTACTACTATGACACTATCTACAGCTGTTAGTGTTCTATAAGTATCTTCAGCAAAATCTTTATGTCCAGGTGTATCTAAAATATTTATTTTTATTCCTTCATATTCAAACGCCAATACAGAGGTTGCGACAGAAATACCTCTTTGCCTTTCAATTTCCATAAAATCACTTGTAGCCCCTTTTTTTATTTTATTACTTTTTACTGCTCCAGCTTCTTGAATTGCTCCTCCGTAAAGCAATAATTTTTCAGTAAGAGTGGTTTTACCTGCATCTGGATGAGAAATTATCCCAAATGTTCTTCTTCTATTGATTTCTTTATTAAAATTCATTGAGATATTTTTTGCTAATATAAGCTTTATGCTATGATCATTTTATCAAAAAAAAAGCTTTTTCTTGTATTTACAATACATATTAAATAATTGTTATTATTTTAGCACTTTATGATAGAGGATAAAGTAATATTAGTAGATGTTAATGACAATCAAATTGGTTTGATGCCCAAATTAGAAGCTCATGAAAAGGGGGTTTTGCATCGTGCTTTTTCTGTATTTATTTTTAATAATAATGGTGAGTTAATGTTGCAAAAAAGAGCTTTGACCAAATACCATTCCCCTGGTTTATGGACTAATACATGTTGTAGCCACCAAAGAGAGGGTGAATCTAATATTTACTCAGCTAAAAGAAGACTAATTGAAGAAATGGGGTTTGTTACTGAGTTATATGAAAAAACATCTTTTATTTATAAAGCTAAGTTTGAAAACGGTTTAATTGAACATGAGTTAGATCATATTATTGTTGGTAACTATAATCAATCACCAATAATTAATTCTTTTGAAGTTGATAGTTGGAAATGGATGAGTATGGAGGATATTAAAAATAATATTAAAGACCAGCCCTATAATTATACTGCTTGGTTCAAAATAATTTTCGAAAAATATTATAAATATATAAGTTAATAGTATGAAAGTTAAAGTTTCTAGAAAAGCGCATTTTAATTCAGCTCACAGACTATATAATAGTAGTTGGAGTGACGAAAAAAACAATGATATTTTTGGTAAATGTAATAATCAAAACTATCACGGACATAATTACGAGTTAATTGTCAGTGTTACTGGCTTAATAAACCCTGAAACTGGCTATGTTATGGATGTTTCCATATTAAAAAATATTATTAAGGATCATGTTGAATCTGTACTAGATCATAAAAATTTGAACTTGGATGTACCCTATTTCAAAGATATTATTCCATCTGCTGAAAATATCTCTATTTTTATATATGACATTATCAAAAATCATATCAAAAATGATTTAGAGCTTGAGGTAGTTTTGTATGAAACTCCTAGGAATTTTGTAACCTATAATGGGAATTAATGGAAAACAAGTTTGACTATATTGAGAAAAAGGTTAAAGAATTGGGATTCCGCATCAATTCTAAAGATTTCAATCGTCCTTGGGGTGGTTTCTTGGTTATTGATGAAGATCAATCTGACAAGTTTATTGATTATTTTTTCCAAAACTTAGATATGAGTTTGATTACTAAAGGTTTAAAGCTTAGTCCTAAAATATTAATAGTTAAACCATTATCAAGATTATCTTGGCAATATCACTATAGAAGATCAGAAATATGGAAAGTATTTGAAGGTGAAGTAGCAGTTGTAAGATCTGAAAACGACAATGAGCAGCCTAAGAATATATTTCCAAAGGGAAGTTTGATAACATTAAAACAAGGTGAAAGACATAGGTTAATCGGTTTAAATGATTTTGGAGTTGTCGCAGAAATATGGCAACATACAGATGTGAATAACCCTTCAAATGAAAATGATATAGTCAGAATTCAAGATGATTATGGTAGATAAAGATATTTTATAGATAACTTTTAGTTTATTTATATTCTTAGTCTTATTTTTGCCGAAGAAAAACAAACAAATGGCAAATATTAGAAATTTAAAAAAAGATATTAATTACGTTTTAGGAGATATAATTGAGGCTGTATATAGCTGGGAATATCTAAATTTAGATAAAGACACCAAAAAAAGTGAAAAAATCATCGACGAGGCTATTAAGGTTTTTGATGATTTAATACTTGAGGTCAATCAAAAAAATGTAGAAAATAAAAAGGCACATTTTAAAAGTATTAATGTAAAACTTGAAAAAAATGGTAGAGCACTAATAGAAAAAATAAATAAGCTTTAGAACTTTAATTTTCAGTATCTATTACCTCCTTTAATAAAATCCCATATTTAGAGTCTTTTATATTTTTACTTAGTGAATTATAAATTGTGTCTAAGTATTTTTTATTAGCGTCGTTTAAAAATTTTCCAGCTACATAGGGGGATATTTCACTATTACTATTATTAATAGAAAAATTAATTATAAAATACATTTCTCTTTTTTTGAGATTAATTAATTGTCTATTAATAGTATTCATTTTTTCCTGATTTGCTGAAAACTCTATTTGATTTTTTATAAGGTTTAAATTTTCTTCATTAAACCTTATTAACATTGTATTAAAATCATCAAGTTTCTCTTGTTGCCTTGATCCCTCAAAATTAGCTTCATAACTAAATCTTTTTAGATTTGTTTTGAAGCTTGTTATACCTTTATTCGCAAAAAACTCAACTTCATCATCATTAATTCCAGATTGAGTCAATTTAATTTTTAATACTTCAGGTTCACTTAAATAGCTACTCAAAGTAAACTCTGAAGTTCCATTTAAGTTAATTGAGTCTAATGTAACTTCTACACCTTTTATCGACTTGGTAAGTATAACAGTCCCTTTTTTTAGACCCTTAATATCTCCATTTAATTGAAAATTATTATTTGGTGAACATGAGCTAAAAATTATAATAAGTAGTAATAAATATCTTTTCATAATTATATATCTATCCAGTAGGTGAGTTTTAAATTAATTGACCTACTTTTAATTCTAGGGATGAATAAACTATCATATCTATCTTCTGTAAAGTAATTGTCACTATATACTAAAAACAAATCTGATAATGGTGCAAACCTCCACTGTAACCTGCTATTTAGGCTAAGGTTTTCTCTTTGGCTACTATACTGTACTAACGTTGCCCAATATAAGTTTTTTGTAAATGTATAATCAATCCTTGGTGCAACTAATAGAATATTTGCATTTGGATAAGGACTTGGAAGATTAATTTTATCATAGCTTATTTGTAATGAACTATTAAATCTTGGTTGTATTCTGTATGATAATCTTAGATCAATAGATTTTATTTTACCGTTAAAAAATTCACCAAATGAGGGAGTCACAGTGTATGAAAAATCTTCTGAGTATGGTGAACTATAATAAGCTTCAAAATTTGTGAAGTTGTATTCACTTCCTACTGGTAATGGAACCCCATTAGTTCTTGTTGGGTCAAAATCTCTGTAAAGATGGGTGAATCTGTTCTTTACTACAGCACCCATAGATGAACTATCATTTTGGTTTGCACCCCATCTAGCTATAAGAAAACGATCAGAAAGTTCATTATTTAATTCAGGTCTCCAAATAAAAACTGGAGTGACTTCTAAGCTATGAGTTTGAATTTTTTTGTTTTCTGGCCAAAATTTGTATTTAAAATTTGGATTAGTTTTTATAATACCAGTCCTTTTTATATATCCTAACTCTGAATTAAAATTATCTCCTACGTATAATCCACTCAATCTAAAACTAATATTTTTAGTATTGAAACTTGTATTTAATCCTAATGAAATGTCCTTGTTTTTATGCTCTTCATTAAAAGATTTATGTATGTAATATTTACCATTCCACTTATTATCTTTAGAGGCTAAGTTATAGTCCAACCCAATAAGTCTATTATAGTCTTTTCCATTTTCAGAAAAATCATAATTCTTAGTTGATTGTTTATTTATAAATATAAAATTAATATTAGATCGGTTAAAAACTTTGTGTTGTAAAGCTACAATAGAGTTGTTTGTTGCTGCAATTTCGTTTTGAATATCTTCTTGAGTTTGCATATTCAATAAACCAATTCTAAAGTTGTTATTCAACTTTCCACTAAGCCTTACTCCAAAATCAATTTTATTTTCGATACTATTTCCATTAATATCTCTACCTATTCCTATTCTTCTTGAAAAAAATGGGTTAGCATCTTTTGAGTTTCCAAAACTTGAAAACAAATCACTATTCTCAATAAAAAACTGTCTTTTTTCGGGTAAGGTAACTTCATACCTAGTAAGATTAGTTACTTGTTGATCTACTTCAACTTGTGAAAAGTCTGGATTTAATGTTAAGTCTAAAGTAAGAGAATTGTCTACAGCTAATTTTACATCTCCTCCAAAATTCAAACTTTTTCCTTTAATTGAATTTTCATAGTCCTTGAAACTTAAATTGTTTACATATGGAATTATAGATTTTTTTGACTTAGATTTTCCTAATGGCTTTTCAAAAATCATGTCTCCCATAAATGCCAAATTAAAAAACTCTTGATTTGTAGGTACTTTATGCCAAGAATTCCATGCATTATTTTTAGTGTCTCTTTGATAACTTCCTACTCTCCATCTAGTTTC
>JGI20156J14371_10002970_pt1 | contig 12942 bp, 9 predicted proteins | sample COG_06_FD_14371 | JGI IMG/M metagenome (IMG submission 14371)
TAATATAATTCTAATTTTTTATAATTTAATTTTTCTATAGGATAAAATATTTTTTTCAAAAAATGAATAGTTGTTTCTCTTTTCAATTTTTTTTTATAATAATTATTAATAGAAAGATTATTTTCATTACACCAATCAACACCTAATGATATTTGATAATTAATAAAATAATTCATTCCTTTTCTTTTTAAACTGTTTTTAACATAATTACATTTTTTCAAAAATAAATTATAATTATTATATTTATTTTTTTGTATTTTATCAATAAACAAAACAAATTTATCATTTTTAATTTTATTTGATTCCAATAAAACATATTCAAAAATGTCATCTTTCAATCCTTTAAAACCTTCTAATACATAAAATCCTCCTTCTAATGTATTTTTACTTAATTGAGAACTTATAAATTTATAAGATTTAAAATATGAACTTACTATTACCATCAAATTTAAACTTTTTTCCAATGAACAGTTAAAATATTCTAGATATAAAGAACCACCTTTTTTTAACAATTCTAAATTTTCTTTAAGTACTAATAATCTTTTTTGAAATAAGCTTACTTCATTATTTCTATTATTTTTTTGTTTCAAAATAATATCATATTCTAAAATAAATAAAACATCAAATAATTCTGAATTTGTTGCTTTACTTTTGCTTAATTTTGAAATATCAATATAAGAACTTTTAACATTATTATTTTTTTTCAAAACTTTATTTAATGAATTTAATAATAATATAGATTTGTTTCCTTTATATTTTTGCAAAACATGATAGCTTTTATTCCTGATTAATTTAATTAATTTAATATTTTTTTTAACAGGGAAATCACTCAATAAATCTATAAAATAAGTTTCATCATAACCAAGTAAATTTAAATTCAAAGTATTATGAATAGGATGAATTTTTCTATTGATAAATCTATTATAATAAAAAGTAATTAAATCATATTCATCTGCTAAAGATTTAATAAAATTATCATATTTTAAACTTTCTTTAAAATAATAAGTATTAGATTCAATCATTAAATATCTATTATTAGTATATAAATAAATATTAGTATAAATATAACTACAAAAATTGTAAAAAATCATTTAATATACTCAAAAAATTCTCCAATGTATTTTTAATCATTTTATGTAAATATAATAATTTACTTTTTTTATCAATATTATAATCTCTTATTTTTAACAATGCTTCATCAATATTATACCATCCAATATCTCCAATTTCAGTATTCATATGAATATTATCATTATCAACTATTAATTTAATATTATTTTTTATTTGACCAATATAATAAATATGTTTATATTTACTTGAATTAGTTGATAAATATGTTTCTTCTAATGGACTCATGTTTAAAATAACATAATTATCATTTTTTAAATTTGTTTCTTCTTCAAATTCACGACGCGCACAATCAATATTCTTTTCTTTAGCATTTCGTCTTCCTTTAGGAAAACCCCATTCAGGTTCTTCAAAATGAATAAAACTATTTTTAATTAAATAGTCTAATGAAGTTTTAAAATTAATATCATTTTTTTTAATTAATGTTCCATTTTTCAATAAATTAAATTTATATTCAGAATCTCTATATTCATTTGAATTTTTTTTAGAATCATTCCATAATTCCTTCCATAAAGTACTAAAATCATTATTTAATACTTTATTTTTTTCTTCAATACTCATTAAATTAATAATATTTTCTAAATATTCAATATTATTAAAATCATATTTTCCACGTATAAATTCAATATAATTTAAACTATGCTTACGTCGAATCATTAAATATTGAATGTCTTTTTCAAAGTTATTTAAATTAATATTTAATATATTTTTTTTTAATATTTTTAATTTATTAATTTCTTCTAATGAAAATAAATAATTATTTTGTATTTTTTTTGAATAACTTAATATTTCGTTCAAATTAATTTTATAATTATGAATATTAATACAAATAATTCCAAGACTAATAATAGGAAATAAACATTTTTTAAATATATGACCTTTTTTACCACAATTTATACAATAAGGAATATCAATATTTTTATGAAAATCATTTATTTTATGATTATGAAAATCATTTATTTTATGATTTTGATAATTATTTATTTGATTAAAACTTATATTTTGATTATTATTCATATTTTATTATTAATGTAATATTCATAATTTGATTTTATATTAAAATTTTGTAAAATTTTGTAAAATAATAAAATTTTGTAAAATTTTGTAAAATAATAAAATTTTGTAAAATAATAAAATTTTGTCATTTTAAATAAATTATTTTTAATTTTATTTTTTTCTAATAAATAAGTAGATGTCCTTAAAATATGAGGAAAATTTTATGTTTTATCCAGAAATTAATAGTCCAAAATTTAATGAAGATATTTATTTAAAAAGAGAATTTAGGTTAAATGAAATTACTGATAACATAGATTTCGATTCAAATGAATATCAAGAATATAATGAAAAATATAAAAATAAAAATAAAAATAATAAAATTTCTAATTTATTAGAAATAAATAAATTAAATAAAAAAAAGAAAAAAATAAAAGATTTTGAACTAGATTCTCATCAAGTATTATTAAAAAATTATATTAATCCTGAAACTCCTTACAATGGTATATTAATTTTTCATGGAACAGGTGTCGGAAAAACATGCAGTGCAATATCTATTGCTGAAGGTTTTAAAAAAACATTGATGAACATAAATAAAAAAGTATTAATTTTATCAAATTTAAAAGATAATTTTAAAAAAGAAATATATGATTTTTCCAAAGAAAAATTAAGTAAGCAATTTCAAAATATTAATTTTCAATGTACTGGTAAATCTTATGATTTGGGACCATCAAGTATATATTTAACTAAAAATCAAAGAATGAAAGAAGTTTCAAAAAAAATAAAAGCTTATTATGAATTTACAGGTTATATTAAATTTGCGAATGATATTATGAAAAAAACAAATAATTGGGATGGAAATGAAAAAAATATAACAGAAGACATAAAAAAATATATTTCAAAAGAATTTGACGACAGAGTTATTATAATTGATGAAATTCAAAATATTAAAACAGCTAAAAAATTAAAACTAGAAAAAACCATTCAATCTATTTTACAATCAATAATAAAGTATGCTAAAAATATAAAATTAGTATTAATGAGTGCTACACCAATGTTTGACCGCGCTGACGAAATTATATTTTATTTAAATTTACTATTAGAAAATGATAATAGAAAAAAAATTAATAAAGCAGATATTTTCAATATAAAAGACGATTCATTAAAAAAAGGTGCTGAAGAATTATTAAAAAAATATTTAACAGGATATATTAGTTATATTAGAGCAGAAAAACCATTTATATTTCCATTTAGAATTGATGCTCATGAAGGAACTATTCCAAATATAAAATATGATTTTAATGGAGAACCTTTAAATAAAAAAAAAATAACATATACAAAAATTATATCTTTAAAAATGAATAATGTACAAAATAACACATATATATATTATTATAATGATAAAAAGAAAAATAAAAAATTAAGTAGAGAAAAATTAGAAGATTTCAATGAAGAAAATATAGAAAATGAATTTAATAATTACAATAATTCTAATAATTACAATAATCATAATAAAGATTTAAACAAAAAAAATATATATCATTTTGATTTAACACAAATATCGAATATTGTATATCCAATTTTAGATAAAAAAAAAATATCTCAAATTGGAAATTTCGGAAGTGAATCAATAAATTATTCAAAAGATAATGGAAAGGCAGGTTTTTATAAAAATATTAAATATGCTGGTTCAAAGAAAAAAGTTAAATTTCAATTTCAAAAACATGCTATTTTTGATAAAGATACAATTAATGAAACTCCATTTTGCGATGAAAAATATTTAAAAGATTATTCAATAAAATATGATTTTATAATAAAAAAAATCAAAGAATCAAAAGGATTAATATTTTTATATTCAAATTTAGTTGATCAAGGTGTTTTACCATTAGCATTAGTCTTAGAACAAAATGGATTTACAAGAGATAGAATTGAAGGTGAAGATAATTTATTAGAATATAGTCCAAATAAAGTAAAAGGAGGTGGTAAAAGAGAGCCTATTTGTTATTTATGTAGTAAAAATATAAAAGATAATATTCATAACGATGAAAATGCCAAAGGATTTCATATTTTTAAACGTGCTAAATATTTATTATATTATCCTGATGCTAAAGAGTTAATAAAAATTACGAAAGATGAAGCATTAAATAAATTCTCAAGTCCTAATAATAAATATGGAGAAGAAGTAAAAATATTTATAGGAACAAAAGCCGTTAGTGAAGGATTAGATTTTAAAAGAATTAGACAAGTTCATATTATAGACCCATGGTATAACTTATCAAAACATTCACAAATTATTGGTAGGGCTATTCGAAAAAAATCACATGAAGATTTATTACCAGAAGAAAGAAATGTTGAAATCTTTCAATATGCGGCATTAATGAATTCACATAAAAGCACAAAATTAAACGAAACAGAATCAATTGACCTAAGAAATTATAGAATTGCAGAAAATAAAGATATATTAATAAAAAAAATAAATAGAATTATGAAAGAATCAAGTGTAGATTGTAATTTTTTCAAAAAAAATAATGTTATTATTACAAATAAAAATGTAAAACAAATAACGTCTTCCGGAAAAATATTAAATATAAATATTGGAGATAAAAAAAAATCATCAATGTGTGATTATTTTGATGATTGTGATTATAAATGTAATTGGACTCCTAATCCTAAATTAAAATATCCAATTAATAATGATACATTTAATTTTAATTCATTTGGTGAAACAGATAAACAAAAATGTAAAAAAATAATTATTGAAATGTATAGAAAAAATAATGAATATCATTTAGATAATATAATTGACGAAATAAGAAAAGTATATCCAACAATGAATGAAGAATTTATTATGAATGGATTAGGCGATTTTGTAAATAATAAAAATGAAATTATTTTAAATGAATTTGATATAAAAGGTTATATCATTTATAGTGGTGATTATTATATTTATCAACCATTAGATTTAGAAAGAACTGATTTACCTATAATTTATAGAACAAATCCATTAAGTAAAAAACCTAAATATGTTTCTCTTGAAGGATTAAAATATGATTATCCAGAAAAAGAAGAAATAAATATATTTAATATTAATGCAAATATATATGATGAAATAATAAATAAAATAAAATTAAATATAAATATACATTCGGAAATATCAAATAAATCAAATAAATCAAATAAATCAAATAAAAATATAGAATTAGATAAAAATTATATAGAAGCAGTTATTGGTTGTATATTAGATTTATTAACTCATAAAAATGAACATTTATTTATAAAGGAATTATTAACTAATTATTATGATGATCAATCAAATCAAAATAAAAAATATTTAAAAAACATAATTGAATATTATAAAAAAAATAATACATTTATTAATTATTATCAGGATATTGATTATGAAAAATCTAAAATAGATTTAAATAAATTTGTTGGTTTTATTAGTTTCAATGAAATATATGTATTTGATTTTATTAATAAAAAAGAAAAAATAAATTCTATAAATTTAAAAAAAATAAATATTCAAAAAGCATCAGAAGAAGTCAAAAATAATATATTAGTTATTCGAAAAATACACTTAAAAAATATTATTAAATATTCAAATTTTAATATAGTATATGGTGTTTCTGAATATTTAAAAAATAAAAATGAAAGAAAATTTAAAATTATTGATAAAACAAAAGAAGAAAAAATATTAACTCAAAAATTAGAAGCTTCAAAAAGAGCACAATATACAGGTCGCGCATGTAGTTTTTATCAAAAACCAGAATTATTAAGCATACGAAAAAAATTAGATTTATATGATTTAAAAAATAAAAAATTTAAAATTGATGTTTTATGTAATAATATTGAAATTACTTTAAGATATTATCAATTAAATAAAAAAGATAATAAAACATGGTTTTTTTTTGAAAAAATTTAAAAAAAATAGATACTTTATTATTTAAAAATAATTTTATATTATTTATTAAGATGGAACTTAATGAAAATAAACAATTTTCATTGTTAAGTTATGAAATAACAAAAAATTTACCAATACATATACTAAAAAATAATGGAATTTATTTTACACCTCAAGATATTGTAAAATTATGCCTACAAAAAATAAAAATATTAGAAACAAGTCATAATATTTTGATTAATGATATATTAGAACCTTGTTGTGGTTCATGTGAATTTGTTTTAAGTTTAGATGATTATTTTAAAGATAAAAATATTTATGCAATTGAAAATAATCTCGAAATTTATAATAAAATTAAAGATGTTAAAATTAAAAACAATCAATTGTATTTAAATCATCTTGATTTTTTTAAAATGAATGATTATAATACTAATAATACTAATAATACTAATAATACTAATAAATTAATAAAAAAATATGATTTAATTATTGGAAATCCACCATATTATGTTTTAAATAAAAATAAAGTAGATGAAAAGTATTATAAATATTTTGATGGTCGTCCAAATATATTTGTATTATTTCTAATTGATTCTTTAAAAAAATTAAATCCAAATGGATTATTATGTTTTGTATTGCCAAATAATTTTATGAATTGTATTTATTATGATAATGCTAGAAAGTATATAATTAATAATTATAGCATAGTAGATTTGAAATTTATTAAGCATAGTAAATTTTTAAATACAAAACAAGATGTTTTTATATTAACTATTCACAATCAAAAACCAAATAAATCAAAAAATCAAAATCTATTTGTATTAAATGTAAATTCATATATTATTTTTAATGAACCAGAAAAAATAATAAAATTAAATAAAATTCTACAAGATTCTACAAACTTAAATAAATTAAATTTTAAAATAAATGTAGGAAATGTTATTTGGAATGAAAATAAATCAATATTAACGGAAGATGAATCAAAAACACTATTAATTTATAGTGGAAATATAGAAAATAATGAATTAGTTATTAAAAAATTTAAAAATGAAGTAAAAAAAAATTATATAAATAAAGAAGGAATCAATGATATGTGCATACTTATTAATCGCGGATATGGAGTAGGAAATTATAAATTAAATTATACATTGATTGATTTAAAAGAAAAAAAATATTTAATTGAAAACCATTTATTAATCATTAAATATGCGGGATTTAATAAAACAAATGAAGAATTAAGAATTTTATATAATAAAATATTAGATTCATTAAATAATGAAAAAACAAGTCAATTTATGGAATTATACTTTGAAAATAATGCTTTAAATTCTAATGAATTACTAAATATATTACCTATATTTATAGAAAATTAATATTTTATATATATAAATGTGGTATTATAGTTATTATTTTTTGCTATTTTTTATTAGTTGGGCATCTTGGGATATTAAGGGTACGGTCTTAACTATGTATGGGTTACAAAAAGCATCGCAAACAAAAATGTTGAAAGAACTTGAAGAAATTAAAAGTAAACTCTATAGAAATAAAATTGAAGATGAAAAAAAATTCAAAGAAATATTAAATAATCTAACATTAGAACAAAAAAAACTTTTAACTTCAATTTTAAAGAAGAAATTTATATCATTTTTTATGAATTATTCATTAAATTTAAATTTAAAATATTATTTACAAAAACATTTAGAAAAAAATTCACAAAAAAAAATATTTTTAAGTCAAAAAGATAATGATATGATATTAGATTTTAAAGAATATTTACATGATAATATAAATCAGAATAATAATCAAGATAATAATCAAGAAAAAAATAAAAACAAAAAAAATTTTAAATTAATAATAAAAGAAGATGGTAATATGAAAATTATTTATTATGGTGAAAAAATTAGTTATAATACTCAAGCATCGAAAACTGCGAAAATATCATTAATACAAAAAATAAAATTAAAAAATAAAAGGATAAATAAATCTGAATTTAATAAAAATTTTAAATTAATTTCAAAAGTATTAAATTTATTAGATGAATTTGTAAGTAAATCAAAAGAAATATTAAAGAGTCAAGGTATAGTTTTTGATAATTTGAATAGAGATTCAAATAATTCTCATGATAAAATTGCATTGATATTATTATATAGTTCATTAAGATTTAATATTAAATATGATTTAGAAAAATGTTTATTTGGTGCTGAATATAATAGAAATAGAAATACAAATAAAAAATTTCATTCATCACATGATGAAAATAATGAAAAAATAAAATTAGATTTATCTACTTATTTTTATTCTAATTCTAATCCAAAAGTAGAATTAATAATAGATTATTCTAAATTAAGCGATACTATTTATTTAAATATAACTAAATCCAATACTTCAAATATAATAAAATTAGTAAAAAAAGAAAATAATGGTAAATTATCATTATCTTCTAATTTAAATGATAAAATATTAAATGATATTATTAATAAAAAAAAAGTAGAAGATTTTGTTGAATGTCTTAATAAATTTATACAAAATATTTATAATGAAATTAAATTTGATAGACTTCTTTCAGGAGGTTCTAAAATTAAATCTAAAAATAAAATCTTAAAAGATGAATTAATTAAATTGTTAAAAAAGAATAAAAAAATGTAAATATAAACCTGTATAAACCTGTATAAACCTGTATAAACCTGTATAAACCTGTATAAACCTGTATAAACCTGTATAAACCTGTATAAACCTGTATAAACCTGTATAAACTTACATAAAATAAATAAAATTCATTTAACTCTTTTTAATTAAATTTATAATTTCTTTATTTGTAAATTCCTGAATTTTAATATTTGATTTATTATTTATTTTTTTATTATTTATACTATTTTTATTATTTATATATATTTTCTTTAATTTTTTAGATGTGCTAGGTAATTTAGATTTAGTTGATTTAGTTTTACTAGATTTTTTAACTGTAACAGAAATATTAAAATCATTTTCCAAGTTTATTTTAAATTCTTTTAATGATGATTTAAATTTCTTTTCATTTTTCTTAATTTCATTAGATTTCCATTTTTTTAATTGTACAATTATATTTTTAGTGTTTTTTTTTTCATCAACACTTAAACCTTTTTTTTTAATACTTTTATTTAATTTTCCTATTACAGAATTATATGATGTTTCTTTAATATTATTAATGTATTTTTTGATAACTTTATTTTTAGTATCCATTACTTTAATATAATATAAAAAAAATAATTCATTTTTAATTTTTATAATAGTGAACAACTTTATTTTATTATTTATTATTTATTATTTAATATAAGAAGCAATTACTTGTAAAACATCAGTATTTAATTTATTTTTTCTTTCTAAATAAAAAAACAAAATAGAACAATTAATAATATTTTTTAATAATTCATATTGATTTATTATTTTTTGAATTGTTATTCCCGGACTCCAATTTGAACAACATAATACTGAATAGCAACATAAACAATTTAATTTAAAATATTTATATATATTTTCTTTGTTTCCCAATCTGTAATAAGTTATTGGTCTATAATTGACTTTAAAACTTTTCGGTGGATAAAAAGGATAATTCGGCGGAATAAGCATAGATACATAATTATTATTTTTACCATATACAAATGTTAGTTGTTTAGATTCTTCATTAAATATTGCTTCTTTAAAAAAATTATTATTTTTTAATTCATTATTTATTCTTCTTAACATGTTTTGTTATGTATTGCTAATAAATAATATTTTAATTAGTATATAATAAAAATAAAAAAATAAAAAATCATTTTTTATTATTTTTTAAAAAAATAAAAAAATATGAATTAAAATCAATATAAAAATTAAATATTAATATTAATTAACAGCTATGCCCACTTCATTTTTTTTTGGAAAACAATCTAATTTTATACAAAGTTCATCAAGTTTATATAATAATGTTAATAAAAAAATATCAAATATAGGAACATTTAAATTAGAAAGTAAATATTATTCATTTTTGAATAAAAAAAATTTAGATTCATTACAAAACTATAAATTTTTTGTATTATTAAAAACATTTGGTAAAAATTATATTTTATTTTTAACAAATATTAATGATAAAAATTATACTATATTTATTAATAAAAAAAATAATGTTATGAATATAGTCAAAATAAATTTTTCTGATGATTTATATAATGGAACATTATTTGATGGAGAAATGGTTAAAAATGATAATAATAAATATATATTTTTAATAAATGATATTCCATATTATAAAGGTAAATCATTAATAACTACAATTTTTGAAGAAAGAAATAAATACATTGAAGAAATATTGAAAAATAATTATGAACCAGATGAAGAATTATTTATATCAAAAAAAAAATATTTTATGATAAATGAAATTAATGATTTAGTTGATAATTATATGAAAATATTAAGTTATAGAAGCGCAGGATTATTATTTAAAAATAATAACAATTTTGGAGATAATTATTTATTTAGTTTTCCTGAATGTAGGTCTGATAGTAAAATTCTTAATAATGGAATAACCATTGATAATCAAAAAGTAATTATAAAAGAAGAACATAAAATTATTAATACTAAATATTCAAATAATAGTCCAAACAATAAAAACAATGAAGAATATGAAGAAAATAAATTATTTGGAAAATTAGAAAATGTTAATGATACAGAAAATACAGAAAATACAGAAAATACAGAAAATACAGAAAATACAGAAAATACAGAAAAATCAAATAACAAATTATTAAATAAGACTACATGTAATTTTATGATTAATCCAACAAGAATGCCAGATATATATGAATTATATTGTTATAGTTCGAATAATAATATAGAAAAATATTCATTTGCATCTGTACCAGATATTGAAACATCAAATTATTTAAAATCAATTATTAATTTTGATAATATTAATGAAAATGTATTAACAAAAATTAAAAAAAAAAATGCTACATATATTGAATGTATATATAATAAAATATTTAAAAAATGGGTTCCAAAAAATAAAACAAACAGTATGGATAATATTAGTATTATTAATAAAATTCAGATTACATTAGATTCACAATAATATGAGAATTTAAAATAATAAACTATTTAATATTTTTTAATATTTTTTATTTAAAATAATAAACTATTTAATATTTTTATACTTATAATATATATGTCATCAACTGCTAAAGTAATTGACTTTAATAAAGAAATAAATAAAGTAACTTCTTTAAAAGATTTTAAACCAACAAATACACAAGTACAAAATGATATACCACCAGCAATGGTATTGGGATTTGTTGATGAACAATTAAAAAAACATATTCAAAAAGGTGGTGACGGATATACGATTGATGTAAATAAATCTATTAATGGGATGGTTGGATGGTCTAGATATAGTTTTAATTATGCTCCTATTATAGATGGAGAATTAATTCATAATTCACCTAATAATACTAAAGCAACATTATGTAAATCTCATCAACAAGGTGGAAAAAATGATTTTGAATCAAACTCAAACTCAAACTCAATATATGATATGTTACAAAAAGGAGGTAATCCAACTAAAATGAAAGTAAATCAATTTGACGCTATTCAACAAGTAGGTAGAGGATTAGTTCCTTTATCTATCAATAGTTTAATAAGTTTAATATTATTAATATTTTTACATCATAGTATGGTTGATGGTAATGTAGATAATACTAAATTAAAAACAAAAATGAAATCTACATTAAAAAAAGGTGGTTCTGATTTAATATCAACATTAGCACCATTGGGAAGAGGTAATTTATTAATATTAGCATCTTTATTATTATTACATCATTTTGCTGTAGAAAAACCAAAAACAAAAAAAGTATTAAAAGGAGGTTCACCGTTATACGAACAAATGAATAAAATATTAGAGCCTTTAGGTTTAAAAAATGGTCTAAGTCAAACTATAAATCAATTATATGAAGGATTTCAAATCAATAAAAAATCAAATAAACAAGAAGGTGGTTCAGTTTCAATTTTAAAATCAATTATTGCACCATTAGGAACAAATGCTTTTATAGCAACAGGAATATTATTAATCTTAAAAAAAGTATTATTAACTAATTCAGATTCTAAAGTCAAAAAAGGAGGTTCAAAAAAAGATTTTGATAAACTTGTTAATTTATTAGGTCCATTATCATTTAATGCATTTGCTAATGAAAATTTTGTTAAAGAAATATTTAAATTGAACAAAAATAATAAAAAAATAAAGGAATCATCAACATAAATTCCATAAAAAAAAATAAAATATTGCACTATTAAAGCGAAACATTTTACAACATGTTAATTCATTTGGATAATAATAACTTAAATAATAATTTAATAAAAATAAAAATATCATGTCAAATATAGTTTTATTAATAAATAATTCATATTTATTAATATTTACATTTAAAACAATTATATTTCCAACAGAATTTAATAATAAAGGCATACACGCATTATTAAAATTAGATGTCCATAATTTATTAAATAATAATTCATACATACTATAATTAAAACCATAACTTATCAAAAAATTAAATAAAATAAAATAAAAAATAGATTCAAAAAATCCAAAACTAAATAAAATATATTTGTAAGTAAATAAATGTAAGTTTAAAAAAATACCAAATGAATAAATATTTACTAAATCTTCTTTAGTATTCATATCTTTAGTATTCATAATATATAAAAATAATATTAAATTTTTATATATATTAATTTTAGATATGTTTTTAAAAAATAAATTATTTATATTTAATTTAATTATTTTATTATTAATTTTAATTATATTTTATTATTTTAATTATATTTTATCAAATAAACAATATTTAAATAACTACAAAAATAACAAAAATAACAAAAATAACAAAAATCAACAAGAATATTTTTATTCTAAT
>JGI20156J14371_10002971_pt1 | contig 12941 bp, 17 predicted proteins | sample COG_06_FD_14371 | JGI IMG/M metagenome (IMG submission 14371)
TGTAGCAACAGACACTACTCTAGGTTTAGTAGAATTATTTAGTGATACAGATCAATCAGTAGCAGCCAATACAGTTACAACCACCGCTGCTAGAACTTACGGTTTACAATTAAACTCTGCAAATCAAGGTGTTATAAATGTTCCTTGGACAGACACAGACACTGGTTTTGGAACTCTTCAACAGACGACTACTTTAGGTAATACAACAACCGACTCAGCTCACTTTGGCACTGGCTCTGCTTTATCTAATTCCGGACTTTCTGTACACGGAGGCTGGGCATCATTTGCATCTAATGTTCAAGGTTCAGCACCACCTGTTGCCACAGGAGTGCATATAGGTTGGAATCGAAGCGCTGGGACTCAAGAGAGTGAAATACTTTTCGGTGGACTTGAAGCAGACGGCCATAAGAGCTTATATATAACATCCAGAGGTGCATCTAATGCCGAGAAAGTAGCAATGGCATTTAAGACTACTGGTATTTTTGCCGGAGCCTCTAGCACTGGTTATTACTCTATAACTGCAGCAAACTTTATAACAACATCAGATAGAAGATTAAAATCAGATATTGAACCTATAAAAGATGGACTGAGTGTATTAAAACAATTTACTTCCTACGAATACATAAAAGATGATAAACAAGATGCTGGATTTATAGCTCAAGAAGTACAAGAGGTTATACCTTATTCTGTCATGGAAGATGATCAAGGATATTTAACTATGAATGATAGGCCAATATTAGCTCATATGCATAAGGCTATATTAGAATTAGAAGTAAGACTCAAAGCTATAGAAGAAAAATTAAAATAAAATGGGAGTTCCTACATCAGGTGATTTTAATATGTTCGGCACTGCTACTACTGCTTCGATAGCAGGCGCCATAGAAGCCGGCGGTAGTAATGTATCAAGTATAACTACATTTGAAGATTTAATAGCTGCATCTACCGCATCTCTATTTGATTCTACTTATTCCGGTACAATAAGCAGTCTTTCAGATGTTTCTGCTTCTTTACAGTATAGGAATTACCCTGTAGCAGCCGGACCTACTCCTACTCCAACTCCAACTCCAACTCCTACGCCTACTCCTACTGCTACAACTAATACATTTGGTAACGGCGTTAATGGAGCTGCACCAATATACCCTATGTTAAATTTAGGGGGTGGCAGTTTATGGAGCTTAACATTGTCAAGTACTTCTGGAATATTCTCTATTACTGATAACCAAGTTAACTATGCAAACACTAATACTACTTCCGGTAACACTAATTCACAACCTCTTAATATGAGTGGTACTTCATCATTATCGGAAATATATTTTATAATTCAAGGTAATAATACTCCGACCGGAGGTATTGATGGATTTAGTAGTTTAAAAATAACTGACGGTACTAATAACTACAATGGTGTAGGAACCGAAGAATATAATGATAAGTATAGAGTTACATTTAATATTGGTTCCGCAAAAGGAAGAACCTTCTATTGGGGACAAGCTGCTTCGGCAACCATAGGTGTGCTTGAGATAGAAGACGCTTAACAGAACTTCTTATAAAATTAAAGTAGTAAAATAGAAAATTAAAAAGTTATGTGGTTGTATAAGGATAAGGTTGTAGAGAGTATTCAAGATATGCCCGAAAATACTTACGGGTTTATTTATAAAGTAATACACCCACCAACCGGTAAACAGTATATTGGTAGGAAGGTACTACAATTTAATAGAACTCTTCCTCCTCTAAAAGGAACAAAACGTAAACGTAAAATAATTAAAGAATCAGATTGGCTTAAGTATTACGGTTCACATAAAGATATCTTATCTTTAGTAAAAGAAGGTAAACAATCTGAATTTGAAAGAGAAATAATACAATATGTACCCAATAAAAAGCTTTTAACTTACTTTGAATGTAAATACCTATTTATATACGAAGTTCTAGAAAAACCAGACCTTTATATTAATGATAATATTTTAGGTAAATTTTACCGTAAAGATTTTACACAATGATCAAACTTAAAGACGTAATCGGATACCCCTCTCTAAAGTACCACTTAGACAACAAACTCTCTTTACATGAGCATGTCTACCGTTATAGCTCTGAAGCCTTTATACAGTTGTTTAAAGAAGCAAGAGAAGCCCTTAGCGACNGGGATATAGAGTTAGAAGAAGAGGATAGAGAGCTTCTAGAGACAACAGACATTGGTGAATACGGAGATTATAATGGTATGAGAGTTCCTTTAGATCTTCCAATGGCATCATCAAAGTATAATCCTTTATTTGAAATCGGAGCATATATTGATGAAATGATGGAAAATGAAGCTCTTTTAGACGAAGGTGCTTCTTTAGATGAATTAATTAACTTTGAAGAAATCAAAGAACTAGTAGAGTCTATAGGTGCAAAGATAAATATGGATAAGTTCAGACAAGCTGTTTCCCTAAACAAAGAAGAGCTTGACTATAACGGTTACGATATGATAAAAGCATCAGTCGACTATATAGCAGAATTAGAGTACAAAGGAAAAAAAGTACAACTAAACAAACCAAAACGTGGAGGTTCTAAAAAGTTTTACGTTTATGTTAAGAATCCAAAAACAGGTAATGTTAAAAAAGTTTCTTTCGGTGACACTAATCTTTCTGTAAAATTTAAACAACCAGGCGCCAGAGCATCTTTTGCCGCACGCCATAAATGCTCTACTAAAAAGGATAAAACTAAAGCAGGTTACTGGTCATGTAATATAGGCCGGTATTGGAAATCCCTCGGTGGAAGTGCTAACTTCTCAGGATATTGGTGATAAAATAAATGGCTAGACCGTATATAGAACAGGAAGACATTAGAACTTTCCTAGCTGCGTCCCCCAGTGCCGAATTTGTTTGGCATAGAGATAGAGAAGATAGATGGATTAAATCGTTAGACAATACTGATTGGAAATTTCAATTAGATAATAAAACTCCTACTACCCTAAATAAGGAGAAACTATTTATACCCAAAGAAACGTATCACCGTTTAATAAAAGGAACTGGTGATTTAAAATTAAAAGTAATAAAAGTAAATTAAAAATGGCAAAAGCTACAGCAGGAGGTAATTTTTTACGTACAGAAAGAAAAAAAAGACCGGGAGTACACGCAAAAACTAAAATTTCTGTACACAAGACCGGTAAGAACTATAAAAAACCCTATGTGGGCCAAGGCAAATGATAAAACTATCAAAAATATTACTAGAAGAACCTGTTGCTCAAGCAGCTGCTAAAGCAATTGACGCAGCAATTAACAGTGTAGATGAAAATATGAGCTACGGTGACTTCGCTAAAGCTGTTTCTATAATTATACTTGATCAGTATGGTTCACATAATATTGATCCTTTTATGAAAGATCTTCATAATCATCTCGGCATTAACGAAGCATCAAAAAATAACTCATCTCTAAAAAGTATTGAAAGCATCAGTATATCATACACTGACTCAGGAAAATACTACGGCACATACGTTCATTATAAAAAAGAAGGATCTTCAGCCCCTATACTCAACCGCAGTAAACTTTGGATAGACGAAGCAAACAAATTGTTAAACATGCTTGAAATAAATGGAGAAATTGATATGAGGTATGATGAAGAAAAACTAAGCAAGATAGTATCACAGCTTGAATCAAAAGGTATCCAAGCAGACTTTGACGATGCAATGGATGTAAGCTAATGAAACTTTTAAACATACTCCTTAACGAAGTTCTCGATGCTACTCCTGAGTTTAATCAGGAGGTTTCTAAGTTAAAAGACCAAGGAGCAACATTTATTGGCCAAGGAGACTATGGAAAAGTATTTAAACTTGGAGATAAAATAGTAAAAATCACATCAGACTCTGATGAAATACTTCACGTAAAACTTTTAAAAGGTAAAAAAACAAATAATTTTGTTTATATTTACGATATAAGGGTGATAAACGATCGCCTTGCTGTTATTACAATGGAAGACCTAGAAGAATTTAAAGGTGAAGTACCTCAAAAATTTATACAAGCTGCAGAACAAGAAGCAGAAAAATACGGGATAGACTCAGAGGAACTTGATTTTATTGGGGACAACATAATGATTGACCCTATAACAGGTAACTTAAAGATGGTTGATGTATAAGTAACATTTAGTTGCTTTTCTGAATAAAAGTTCGTATATTTAAGTATTAGTTACGGACTTTTATATGGATTATACATTTTTACTAGGCTCTATTGAAGGCATACTGGGCAAGGGTCAAAAGAGAGCAAGAGATAATTATGCTTTCCATTGTCCTTTTTGCAATCACCGTAAGCCTAAGTTAGAGATCAATATGGCTCCTAACAGTGAAGGCTTCAATCCTTGGGAGTGCTGGGTTTGTGAAACCAAAGGTAAGACTATTAGGTCTTTCCTGAAGCAATTAAGAATCCCTTCCGACCAATCACAAGAAATTTTAAAATATATCCCTAAAGGATCCTATATAGATTACAATCCTGTAACTATTGTTGAACTTCCAAAAGAATACCAACCCCTCTGGAATGCATCAACTACATCCTATATTGTAAGAAACGTAAAAAAGTACTTATATGACAGAGGACTTAACGATAATGATTTTATTAAATATAGTATTGGATACTGTACAACTGGAGAATATGGAGGACGAATTATATTTCCAAGTTATACTTCATCCAATCAACTCAATTTCTTTGTTGCAAGAAGCTATGATAGCAGCTACTTTAAATACAAAAACCCAGAAACATCAAAAGACATAGTCTTCTTTGAAAACCTAATTAACTGGAACCAGCCTATAATAATATGTGAAGGAGTATTTGATGCTATCGCTATTAGAAGAAATGCTGTTCCTGTACTAGGAAAATCTATCTCCAAAGCGTTACTAAAGAGAATTATAGTCTCAGGAGTAGAAGACATATACATTGCATTAGACAAAGATGCATTTAAAAAAGCTATACAATACTGTGAACAATTTATAAAATTAGGCAAAAGGGTCTACCTAGTTGAATTAGATGAAAAAGATCCAAGTGAGATGGGCTTTCAAGCCTTTACTAAATATATTCAATCAGCTCAGGAGTTAGATTTAACTACCTTGATGCAACATAAGATTTATGCTATATGATAAGACAAGGTACTAATATTTTAAAAGAGAATTCTAGAAAACGATTAGAATTTAATCCGGATTTAAAACAGATTAATTTTCTAGACAGAAGAGTCTATAAAAGATCGGACGGAGTATACTATCCATCCGTAACTACTATACTCCAGTATATGCCCAAAAATAAGTTCTTTGACAACTGGTTAAAGGATGTTGGGCATAACGCCGATCTAATTTTAATAAAAGCAGGTAAAGAAGGTACTCAAGTTCACGAAGCAGCTGAAAAACTAGTTTTAGGCGAAGAAGTTTCCTGGATGGATGATTTCGGTAAGGCTAAGTATTCTCAAATAGTTTGGGAAATGATACTTAAGTTTTATGATTTTTGGACCACACATAAACCGGAACTAATTTCTACCGAACAGTTTGTCTGGTCTGATGAACACAAATATGCAGGTACAGCCGACTTGGTTGTTAAGATGGATGGTGAAATATGGCTACTGGATTTAAAAACTTCAAATGCTTTACACCGTTCTTACGATTTACAGCTTGCAGCATATGCTAAAGCAATGGTAGAAGTTAAAAATCAAAAAATAGACAGAACCGGCATTATATGGTTAAAAGCAAATACTAGATCAAATTCTAAAAAAGAAGGAGTTTACCAAGGAAAAGGATGGCAGATTAAAGTTACAGACAACATAGATTATAACTTTGATTTATTTCAAACTATATACAAGCTTTATAGACTGGAGAACCCAACAACCGAACCTATTTATAATAGTTACCCAACAACCTTAAAACTATGAAACTAATTAGAGTGCTTTTAGAAGCTACACAAAAACCAAAAGCTGTAATTATGGCAGGAGGTGCCGGTTCAGGTAAATCGTACCTTCTAAAACAATTAGATTTAGGAAGCCTTGAACAATTTAACCCAGATAAATATATAGAAGATCCAAACAGCCCTGCTCATAATAATTTATCAGCAGCTACAGCTCAAACAAATAAAGATGTATTACAAGCTATAGAGAATAAAACTAGCTTTGTTTGGGATACTACAGCATCTAATTCTTCAAAGGTTAAAGATATAATAAAAGCAGGTTACGATGTCTATATGGTGATGGTATACACACACCCTATGATATCATATATTTCAAATTTTCAATCTAGAGAAAGAAATGTACCAGCATCGGCTGTATTCTCAACTTGGCGTAACGTATACCAGCTTATCTCCGACTACTCCAAAATGACTGGTGGTAACTTATCTATATTTATTAACGATAGGGATGGGAAGTACGGTAAAGAAATAGAAGCTTTTAACACAGCAGCAAAAAACGGAGCATCTGGTATAGCAGACTACTTAGCTTCCTATAACAAACAGAACGACATTGGGGCATCTTCTTTTAGAAAACCTATTGAAATGTCTAAAGAAGATGAGCAAGAATTTAATAAGGCAGCCCAAGGCATAGATTACGATAAAGGTTCATACGGAGAGGACAGGGCTATAAAGAACGCTTTTATAAAGGCATACCAAAAGAACGGAGCAGGACCTGGGGCTGATAAGTTAAAAGACTCCATAAAAAAGTATAGAGAGAATAGGGATAAGCAGAATCAAAGAGAAAAAGAAGTTTTAGATAATATCGGAGAAATGTTGTTTTCTTCTGAGTTTCAAGAATTACTTAAACATTCTACACCCTCTGAGATTGATTCTGCAGTGCAAACATTTCTTACATAATGGCCACAGTATTATATCCAGGAGCATTTAAACCACCCCACCGCGGTCACTTTGAACTTATAAAAAGTTTAATAAAAGGTAATCATAGAGGAGTAGTATATGATATAGATACTGCTCAAGATGCTTTAGGTAGAGTTCTAAAAGGTGAAAGAGATAAAGTAGAACCTATAAATAAAGTTATTATATTTTTAGGAGGAGGTGAACGAAACGGAATTACTAAAGAAGAATCAAAAACTGTTTGGGATATATACAATAAGTACCTATCTAAAGTAGAAATAATAATAGGAAGTAAAAATCCAATGTCTGCAGCAAAAGACTACGCTAAGGAACACCCTGATCAGAAATTTTATGCTGTAACAGGTGTTAGAGGAGAAGAAGATGCTGTAGATTTGAGAAGAGTTTCTACTTTTAAAAATAGACCAAATGTAGACGGACTTGCTGTCCCGGCACAAGGTAATCAAATCAGAGCTACTGATTTTAGAAAAACTATATTAACAGGAAGTTTAGATGCAGTTATAGATTTTTTTCCAAAAGAACTTTCGAGAGAAGAAATATTACATATTATGAAGATACTTAAACAGAGTATTATTGCTGAAACGATGTTAAATAACATTAACAACGTAATGGATAATTTATTTGAAGTAGAAGAAGGTTCATCTGGAACAGCAATTGCTCCAAAAGGTACTATGAGATCCTTAGATAGAACTAATCTACAAGATACATATACAAAACTCAGAAGACTTCTTGGAGATCAAGAGTACCATGTAACATATAATACCGATCACATAGAAATCAGAGTCAAGCAAGAAGGTGATGCCCCTGGATTTGATTATACCTCATATATGGCGTCTATTTTAGAACACATGATTGATCAGGGAATGAAAATTACACCTTTACCTGAGATTAAAATTAAGAAAGATTTAGCAGAATCTTTAAACTTCTTTGGTAGAACTGCATACTATAGCCCGACATTAAAAGAAGTTGCCATTTACACAGAAGGCAGACACCCAAAAGATGTTATGAGATCATTTGCTCATGAGATGATACACCATATGCAAAATTTAGAGGGTAGATTAGTAGAATTCAATACAACAAATACTAATGAAGATGAAAATCTACTTGAATTAGAAAAAGAAGCTTACCTAAAAGGTAATATAACTTTTCGTAATTGGGAAGATAAAATTAAAAATGAAAATAAATAAAGGTTATGGGAAAAAGTATAAAAGACTTAATAGGAGAAGGCTACCCGCTCAAAACAGAAAAAAAATTACCACCGTATAAGATATACTGTGACATGGATGGAGTGTTAACAGATTTTGAATCAAGATTTGAACACTTTACTGGAATGTCTCCTAAAGACTATGAAGCTAAACACGGAAGAAGTCCTTTCTGGCAGTTAATAGATGTTACTGTAGGAATAAAATTCTGGTCAGAGATGGAATGGATGCCCAATGGTCTACAACTTTGGAGCTTTATACAATCTTATAAGCCTGATATTTTAACTTCTCCTTCTAGAGATAACAATTCAAGATTAGGTAAAAATTTATGGGTCAGTAAACACATAAGCCCTAACCCTAAAGTCATATTTTCTTACTCCGCAGACAAACATAGATATGCTAATGAGAACTCTATCTTAATAGATGATAAAGAATCTAATATACAAGAGTGGGCAGCCAAAGGCGGCATAGCAATACGTTGTGAGAATGGAAATGTAAATCATGTTATAGAAAAATTAAAAGTGTTAGGTTATGAATAATGAATCTCTACTAAAGAAAGAATTTAAAGAAAGTGACGTACAGAGAGTTAGAAATTTAGTTAATAAAGATTTTACGAGCAAAACTAAATTACAAACCGGATACCAGAAAACTTACATTGCCCGCAAAGAAGGAGACGTATGGGAGGAAGACGGTAGGCAGTGGACAATTAAAAATGGATTGAGACAGAACGTAACAAAGCTTGACTCTGCTAAGAAAGCAATGCAAATACCCCTTAGGTGCCCAAAATGTAAAGGCTCTATGGAACATCATCTTGCAAAAAAAATGTATAAAATACATGGTTTTTGTTTCGATTGTACCGTAGGTTATGAAGCTGATTTGAAAAAAATAGGCCTTTATGATCAGTATGAGAAAAGAATGATGACCGGAACTATAAAATCTTTTATAAAGGATATACAAGATTGGGTTTTAGATCTTACTATAGAAAATGATACATATGTAACAGAGCATGGTGATATTGAAAGCTGGAAAAGCAATTCAGATCAAAAGAAAAAAATTCTTAGTAATGTAAAAGAATATATAGGGTTCCTAAGTGCCCATATAGGTTAAAAAGTTCTATTTATTAAAGTATTAACAGTATACCTTTTTAAGATGACACAGAAAGAAGTATTAGAAAATGTCTTAAGTGAATTAACGACTATAAAAAAAGGCATGCCCAACGGTGAGCTAAAAGTTATGATAGACGGAATGAAGGAGATGAAAGAAGATGTATCTGAATTAAAGTATATGCTTTTAAATCCAGAAGACGGNATTGTTGTTAAAACNAANCAAAATACAGAGTTTAGAAAAAGAACAGAAGANAACGAAGAGANACANAGANNNCTTATATTNGATTTACANGTNCTAAAANGATGGAAAGANGGAGTTAATAAAGCACTTTGGATTNTATTTGCCACCGTCGCCGGGATTGTTATAAAAATGTTAATGATGATAACCGAGTAAAGATGAAAAAATCACAACTTATACAACTAGTAAGAGAGNTAATNAAAGAAAAGAAAAGACCGGGTCTCTGGGCTAATATAAATGCTAAAAAGAAAAGAGGAGAAAAACCATCGCACGGCAACTCTAATGCTCATAAAGATGCAGTAGCAGCAGGTAATGCTATGAAAAAATAATGAAACCAACTTTAGCACAACTCATAGGAGAGATCATAACTGATACTGAAATCATTTGTGATGACTGTGGGTGGAGCTGGAACAAAATAGAGGGAGGAAGTGATTTATATGTATGTCATAAATGTGGTCACGATAATACACCTCATGCTTTAGAAAACTACGCCGACGGTAAAGTAAAAGGAAAATCTAGACCAGGTAGAGTTAAAAAATCTGGTGCTAGTTGCAAAGGCTCAGTGACTGATCTTCGCAGGAAGGCCAAACAGTCTTCCGGTGAGAAAGCTAAGATGTACCACTGGTGTGCTAACATGAAAGGTGTTAATTAACACATGACTATTTATTTATATAGCTATACAATAAAGAAAGATGACATACGAAGAAATTAAAACTCGATTAATCAAAATCGAATCTATGCTACAATCTATCCAAGAACCTACATATCAGGTTAAAGCAGGTATAAGTGTTCAAGAGACAACTAAAAAACTTGGAGTACTCAAAGAACAACTTCAAAATAAACTTACAATTTTAGAGTACGGAGAAAAAACTGCTTTCATAAATGGCAAGCCCACCGAATATACTGACGAAAAAGAACTTACTAAACTAAAAGACAATCAGGATATTGAATCAATTACGACAGCATCAGGTAGAAAACTTAAAGAAGCCGAAGAGGAAGGAATTAAATTCTCATCTGATGAAACCAAGATAATTGCCAGAGAAGTTGGTAGAGCTTTAGCTAAAGCATTAAAGACCGCAGGAGACGAACTAGCTCATATGGCTATTAAGAGTTTAGAAGAAAATTCCTTTAAAATACATGTAGAATTTAAAAAAGATACTTCGGTAAAAGAGTATTCTTTTTATATAGCTGAAGATACTTTACACATAGTAGATTCATCTTATGATAGAGAACTAGTAGACGTAGGAGTAAAACCTTCCGGTGAAGCAGTAATTAGTGTTGATGTATTAACTAATGAGTTTATGAAATATTTTAAATCTATGAATGAGACAATGTCAGATAAAGAATTTGCGGACGCTCAACAACAAGACAGACTAGAAGATCATCCTGAAAAGGATATGATTCAAAAGATACAAGCTCTAGTCGCTGCTGAAAAAAATAAAAAAGAAGTCAAAGAATCCCTTGATGGACAATTTGATGAAAAGTATGCGTTAGAAATCTCAGTCAGAGATGCTCGTCAAGCACAAGAAAGAATTAATGATGTAACTGCTTATGCCGATGCCCTACTAAACGGTACTCTAATACAGCACGGTAGTAATGTTTACACAACTAATGACGAAGAAATGTTTTTCGGATTAATTGACGATTTAAATGGCTTAGAAATAATAGATCGTACCGACACAGACGAATCAGTAAAAGAAATGGATATAAACGATCCAGTTCTAATGAAAATGAGAGATACTAAAATGAAAGCTTCTCAACCAAAACCAGAAAAAAATATTAATCCGGACTGGGATCAAGTAAAAGGTAACTCTTCTAAAAAAGCAACAATCATAGCAAAACTAAAAACCAAAAGAGCCGAAGTAATGAGGTCTATGGAGCAAGAGGCTGAACCCGAAGGAGGTCCAATTGCAGACAAATACGGATCTGTTTTAAATAAAATTGACGCTGCTATTAACAAAGCATTAGGTAAAAAACCAATGGGTTATGATGCTGCAATAGCAGAGGATGAAGGAAACGAAAAAGAAATCATCGGACAAGAAATGGTCGATTACATAATGCAAAAATGGAATTGGTCAGAAGAAAAGACATTACATTTCCTTGCTAAAAAGCTCGGTAATAGAAACGCAAAAGAAGAAAATTTAAATACCAATGTTTCCGAAGATACTATTAACCCAGGTGAATTTGAAGATAAAGGATATGAAGCAGGAGAAGCTGCTTTTGAAGGAGTTAAAAACTACTTTAATAATAGACCGGACTTTAAATCTTTTAAAAACGGCTTTATGCAGGGCTTTATAGACAATGCCGAAGCTTATGGTTTAAATGAAGATATAGACGTTGGGCATCAAGATGATGAACCTAGCATGCTCCTAAAAGACGTTTATGATATTGCTCAATATGCAGCTAAGATACATAAATCTTTACAAAAATATGATAAGTTTGATGGCGAGGTTGACTTTCCACAATGGTGGCAAAAGAAAATTATCTTAGCGAGAGATTACATCTCAGGAGCACAGCATTATTTAGAAGCTGAAGAAAAGCAACCAGCTTTAGATCAATTAGCTTTAGAGAATGTTAATGAAGAAACTACAGAATGGCCAAAAGAGGTTTTATCATATCATGGAGATATTATCTTTAAACTAGTAAAAGTAGGACTAATCAGTGCTAAGTATGAACTAATTAATAAAGAGACAGGTAAATTACACGAACCTGGGTTTAGATTTTTTCAATCTGTAGAAGCTTTAGAAAGAGATGCAAAAAATACTATAATCCCATCAGGCGGAACACAATCTTCTCAATTTGAATCTGCTCCAGGGTACGAACATGATTGCGCAGCATCTGTTGTACATGAAGTATACGGTCATGGATTATGTCTTGAAGGGAAACACACTCTAATAGAAACAGAAAAAGGTAAAGGCACTGTAACACACTACGATGTATTTTTCAAAAATGGAAGTAAGACTGTAGAGAACGTTCCTGTAAATGAGTTAAAAATTATAACTTCTTCATCACATAAGCATGGTAAGAAAAAGAAATAATATATGAAAAAAGCAGATCTTAAAAATATCATATTAGAAGCATATCAAGAAGTTCTACTAGAATCACTTATAACCGATTTATACGAGGATGAGGAAGAAGAAACCTCTACTGAAGAAGAACCGGTACCAGAAGAAGAACCAGAACCAGATGCCCCTAAAGAGACTGTATTAGAAGATTCTACTGATATAATTTTAAATAAATTCCCTACAGTAAAAGCTGCTATTATTAAACTACAAACAGAAGACTTTAAAGAGTTTATTACTACTGTGGATTGGGTATCACCCCGTCCTTCTTCTTTTAGAATCAACCTTAAGAACGGACAAGATTATATTTTAAAGTGGACAGGTACAGGCTTTGAAGCTCAGATACAAGGCAAAAGATATTACATAGATAAGATAACAGACTACCAGCAAGCTTTAGATAAATTAGCCGTACTCTATAAAGAAGGTCCAATGAAAGGTGCTGGTGAAGGAGATCCAGCGTCTGCTGAAGATATAGGAAGTGCCGATACAGGAGGAGGAGACTTTCCAGGAGAAGA
>JGI20156J14371_10002972_pt1 | contig 12937 bp, 10 predicted proteins | sample COG_06_FD_14371 | JGI IMG/M metagenome (IMG submission 14371)
TGATTGAAGCGAAGCAAGGAAACAACCGCTCCATCGGTGCCGTCGATTTGTACCAACTGGATCCGCGCAACCGAAGGGCCGGTGTTGGGATCGTCATCGAAGAAGAAGAACGGCGCAACGGGAATGGACTTGCCGCCCTTGGCTTGTTGTCAGACTATGCGTTTGGTCATCTCGGGCTCCATCAACTTTGGGCAGAAGTGCCAGAATCAAATGGTGAAAGCATCAACCTTTTCCTCCGTGCAGGATTCGAACAAAAAGGCACCATGCAGGATTGGATTTGGCGCGGAACGGATTGGCAGCATGCCTGCTGGATGCAAAAAATTGGAGCGTAATGGCGCTGAAAAATTGGATGCGTGCGACCCTCGTTGGAGGGACCATCTGTGCCGCAGGACTAGCAGGTTCCTATTCCTGGTTTTACTACAAAATGTGGAATCGCCCGGTGGGCAATGCTACCGCTTGGTGCATCGAAATCACGCCGGATGAAGCCAGAACGGGCGAATGGATGAAGCGGCATACTGAAATTTCCGGAATCATCCAGTGGCGCCGATGGAGCTCCTATGCAGGTAGATACTGCGAAGAAGGCTTCACCTCAGCGCATCAAATCGCCCGACGGATTGCGACTGGACAGCGCGAAGAGGTTGCTGTCATTGTGCCAGCAAAGCGAAGCTTGGCTGAGTTGGCTTCGGTCATCGCTGTGCAATTGCATGCCGACAGCGCGAGCATTGTGCAGATGCTTCAACCTGATTCCGTCCAATGGAAAATCATTCCGAATACCTACAACATGTATTGGGAAACGGATGCCAAGGAACTCGCAGAGCGCCTGTTGGCAGAAAGCGCTGATTGGTGGAATCGCAAGCGGGTTGACCGAGCTTGGGAATTGGGATTGAGCCAAAAGCAAGTCGTAACACTTGCTTCCATAGTGCAAGAGGAAACCGCCAACAAAGGGGAGGCCAAAAAAGTCGCGGGACTCTACCTCAACCGGCTGAATCGCGGAATGCTTCTCCAGGCAGACCCCACCTTGAAATTTGCCCTCGGAGACTGGACAATCCAACGATTGCTCGACAAGGATAAAAAAACGAATTCACCCTACAACACGTATCGAAACCCCGGGCTCCCCCCCGGGCCCATTCGAATTCCCGATTCGTATTATATCGATGCCGTACTCAATGCGGAGTCACACAACTACCTCTACATGTGCGCGAAACCTGACGGGTCAGGTACCCATGCGTTTGCTCGCAATTACAGCCAACATTTAAAAAATGCGAGGGCTTGGCAGAACATGTTGAACCGAGAACGGATTTATCGTTAACACGCTGGTCTTTTTTAATGAAACGGTTCCCTTTAACTACTCGACTGAACATGCACGTGTTTGGCATGCTTTTTTGTGGTTTGACTTCCTTGGCATGCACCAGGAGCGCCCTGGCACAAGACGCGATTGCTTCACGAAAAGTGGCCCAAGCGGAACGAATCATGGGTGCTCTAACCATCGATGGCTCATTGCAAGACAGCGCTTGGCAGCGGGTTCCCATCTCGCGGGATTTCGAAGAGCTTTCTCCCCAACCGGGCACCTCACCGCAGTTCGATACGGAAGTGCGCTTCGCTTACGACGACGCCGCGTTATACATCGGCGCCCGGATGTGGGATGATGCTCCCGATTCCGTTTTGCACCAATTGAGCGAACGGGACCGGATGGCCAACACAGATGAATTTGGCATTTGGTTCAGCACATTCGACGATGGCCTGAATGCGGTACGGTTTTCGACCACTCCAGACGGCATCCAAGTCGATGAGCAACTTTCTCCCAACAACAATGACCAATCGTGGGATGCTGTTTGGGATGTAGCATGCCAAATTGACTCGGCGGGTTGGACCGCTGAATTCCGGATTCCCTGGATGGCCTTTCGATTCCCGAAGCAAGCGGAACAGGCCTGGGGAATGAACATGTACCGAACCCTCCGCAGGCAGCGGGAAGAAAGCGTCTGGAATCCCATGGATCCGACCCAGAAGCTGCTCAACCAAGGCGGAGTGCTTCGCGGAATCTCCAAAATCGATCCGCCTTTGCGGCTCAGCCTGTTTCCCTATTTAAGCACCTACGGCATCGCAACAGAGGGGGAAATCTCATCGACATACAACGGTGGGATGGACATGAAAGTAGGCCTGGGCAATGCTTTCACCCTCGACATGACCCTCATTCCCGACTTTGGGCAAGTGGTCACCGATGCGCTGGTACTGAATCTCTCACCGTTCGAACTGCGTTTCGCGGAAAATCGGCAGTTTTTCAAAGAGGGTACAGAATTGTTCAACAAAACGGGTACGTTTTATTCGCGGCGAATGGGCGAAGAAGGGCGCTTGTTGAATGCGACAAAAATATCCGGCCGGACCAGCAGAGGCACAGGGTTGGGACTTCTACAGTCGGTCGCAACGAGCGAAGAAGACACGAGTCTGGTTTCGTACACGGTGGCAGTGGTCGATCAAAACCTGCCAAACAACGGGTACGTGACCACTTCAAGCACCATGGTTTTGCGCGAAGGTGATGGCTACGATGCATGGGTGCAAGCGGCAAAATTCGAATTACGAAACCGCGAAAATTCATGGAGCATCACCGGCAGCGGAGCCCTGAATCAAAAATTCAACGCAGAACCCGACGAGGACGACGAGGGCTTTTCCTACGGTGTCGGATTGCAAAAAATTTCAGGAAATTTCACCTTCAATGCTGGGCACTACCTCGAGTCAGAAACCTATGACCCCAACGATCTCGGATTCCTCGCTGCACCCAATGAGGTCTCATCCTTTGCCACCTTCAATTACCGCATCTTCGAGCCAAGGGGTCGGTTCAACCGTTTGCGGGCCTTCGTTTCACTGAATCACAATCAAATCGAAACTCCTCGGACGTTCAACAAATGGAACGCTGAGATTGGCGGTCGAGCCACTACGCGAAACTTCAACACCTGGAACCTGAGCATCAACTCGCAGCCCACCACGGGCAACGACATTTTTTCGTCCCGCATCGATGGCTTGATTTGGAAAGAACCCGGATGGTATTCAATCGACAGCTGGTACAGCAGTGATTACCGCAAAATGATCGCCATGGATGTTGGAGGATGGTATGGAGGCGGAGATACCTACCGCGATTGGAAGGAACGAACGGTGCGGCTGGCGCCTCGCATTCGCATCAGCGACAACGCCATGCTCACATACGTCTGGAAAATCATCGAACGCAACAATGAACGAGGTTGGCTCATGGTCGATTCGTTGGGGGGCGAATCCCTCCAAAGCGTCTGGGGCAGCCGTGATAATATCGAACGAACACAGGTGCTAAATTTCACCTACATTTTCAGCAATCGAATGAGCTTAAGCACACGCATTCGCCACAGTTGGAGCCAAGTTCGATACAACCATTTCTACACCTTGCCCACTTCCGGCGTATTGGAACGATTGGACTTGCTTGCAACGCCAGAAGGACTACTCAATGGAGCACACGATGTGAATTACAATGCGTGGAGCATTGACATGGTTTACCGCTGGATCTTCGCTCCGGGGTCTGAAATCAACGTGGTCTGGAAGAACCAATTGTTGCAAGACGACGTGGGGCAAGCCTTGCCGAGCACCTATGGCGAAAACTTTGAACGAATGATTGATTCAGGATTCTATAATAGCTTGTCTATCAGGCTAATAATGTTCCTTGACTACAGCAGATTTCAACAAGGTTTACGCGGCTTTCAAGGCTAGTCAGTGGTGCCCTTTCGCTTTCAAAATTGCACCCATCCAGACCAGCTGACTTGATTGCCCGCATCGTCCGTGGCCGTGATCTCAAGTTGCTGCTGTTCTCCGGTTTTATGCCGACCATCCGAAAGGGAGTACCACATGCGTTCTCGCTTGGGATCCCAGCGCATTAAAATCCATTTCCCGTCCAATGTGGCCGTGAAATTAGAAATGCCCGTGCCATCGTCGGAAAGATTGAATCGTAATTCCTCCGTGTTTTTTGCGACCAGCACGAAATCATCGTTTGTGCGGTGCCGTCGGTGTGCCGAAATACGGGGCGGAACAGAATCCATCGCCCACTCATATTTGCCCAATTCGCGGGTCGTAAACACAAACGCACCGTTGCGGCATTCGCCAGTGTACCACCCTCCTATGGATCCGTCGTCAGCGACCGAGCACACGGCCGTTTTTGGGGAACAATCCAAGCGATCGACCCGCACTTCCAATGGCTTCGAAAGAGGTGTATCCGACGTCCCAATTTGAAAGCTGGAAACATCGGTATCCAAAACTTCAAGCGAAAAGTCATGATAAAATGCGCGAGGCGGACAACGCACTTCGATCGAACCTTCATTCGAGCGAACCACGTGGGAAAGGCTTCGATCGTTCAGCTCTGCAGGGTCTTTCACTGAAGCCAGAGCAATTGAATCCGACGCCGCTGATTTCCAAACCACAATCCACTCCTTTTGAACAGCATTGCCGTGCACGTCCCAAACCTTGATGGAAAGCGACTTCTGGCATTTTGCCAATCCATCACAAGAGACTGCGCCCGAAGTGGTTTGACGCGTGTAAATCGGTAGCCGATTCCCTGGCAGCCGATGCATGCGATGGACCTGTTCTCCAGTGGAAGACCAAGCCGGAAAATAGGCATGCGCATTCATGTCACGGTTGACAGAGAAGTCCAACGTATCCAGTTCCCAAGCATGAACCAACTCTTCATCCACGCGCATTTCGGCCTTGTAAATTCCACAGCTATTCGGCGCGGCGTCCAATCGGTCCAATGCATCGATTGCCACCCGGAATCCGCCCGCTGCGACAACCACGCCTTCGCGCTCCAATTTCACCGGCCGCTGGCGTCCATTGATGGAACCATTGCCCATGGGGAGCAGCCAAATGCCCCGCAACTCAGGATCGGTCTCGTCGGCAATTTCAAATTGCCAAAGAAGTGGATTCAATGGCTTTTGCGTTGAAGTTTCGCGGATTTCAAAATGCAAATGCGGCCCGCCACTCCCCCCTGAATTGCCTGACCAACCGATGGTATCACCTGTTTCAAAAACAAACGATTGACTCGGACGCGTGTCCAGTTCAAACTGTTGCTGTTTGTACTGAAGATCCACCGCCCACTGCTCAATCGCAGGAGCAAATTCCCGCAAATGGGCATAAACTGTTGTCAGCCCCTGCGGACCGCTCATGTAAAGCGCGCGTCCGTAACCGTATGGGGAAATTTTGATGCGCGAGATGACGCCGTCGGTGGCAGCTAAGACGGGAAACCCCTCTCTACCCTCTGTTTTAAAATCCAAACCTGTGTGAAAATGATCGGCTCGCAATTCGCCAAAGTTCCCCGCCAAAATGAGTGGAATATTCAAAGGAGAAGCCACCCCATCTCGATTACCTGCCCACCCTCTGGATGATGTGGAATCTTGCCGAACCCTGCCATTCTCAATCTGGCACACCGCCAAGGACTGCGCATCTTGCAGCAACAGGCTGCAAAGTGCTGCACACCGGACAAATAACCGAAAATGAGATGTATTCCACATGAAGGTTGGCAAAACTAAGCCAGGATGATAACGTCTCGAGCTATGAATTCGTCTTCAATTTGATTAAGTTTGTACAGAACCCTCCACGATGTTAGAATCTTCGAGCACAGCACATCAAGCCACCTGGAATCCAGCGAAGTTGGACCATTTCCTGGCCCAAGTGCAAGCGCTCGTGGAGATGCACAACCTCCAGCGAAAAGAGTTATTGGACACCAAATCGGCCTTGCTTGAGGCGCAATCGGAATTGAATGCAGCAAAACGCTCAATGGCGCTGCAAAGCATTCAACGAACAGAAGCAGCCGATTTGACATCCACTTCCCTCCTCGCAGATGCGATGCATGCTGTTCCCGAGGAAGCCTCTTCAGCAACGCAAATCGAAAACGATGCTGAGATGAAATGGAGCCATTCAACGGCTGTGCAGGGTTCAAAATCAACATATTCACCCCAACCCCCCCAATCAAAAGACCTTCGAGCTTTCGATTCAAACACGATTCAAAAGCTATTGGAAGAAATAAATTCATGCATTGCCCTTCTTGAAGAATAAATGGAAACGGTCAACGTACATATCGCAGGACGAGATTATCCTTTGCAAGCCCCCGCTGAACAGGTTGAACGCTTGAAAAAAGCAGCGGAAGAAGTGAACGAGCAGTTCGCAACTTTCAAAGGACAGTTCGAAGTAAACGATATCATCGATCTGCTCGCTATGACGGCCCTCCATTTTGCATCAGAAGATGCGGTGCACAAACACGAACAACACGTTGAGAAGCCACAAGAGCCCTCGACGGGAACCGTTCAACATTTGGACCATTTGTCCAAACGAATTCAAACACTTCTCGAGGTCTGATTTTAATCAGCACCCATGGAACCCACTTCATTGATCATCGGATCCCTAGCCGGCCTTGCGCTCGGCGCAGGATTAGGTTATTTTATCTTCAATCGCATGCTCAACAAGCAGGCGAGCCATATCCTCAGCAAAGCTGAGGCCCAAGGCGAAAACATCAAAGAGAAGAAAATCCTTCAGGCCAAGGAGAAATTCATTCAACTGAAAGAAAAGCACAACGCTGAGCTCAAGGAGCGCAGTGCTAAGGTTCAATCGCGAGAGGACAAAATCCGCAATGAATCCAATCATTTGAAGAAGGAACAAGACCGCTTCAAATCTTCTGAAAATTACATTAAGAAGGAAAAAGAAAAGGTCGAGCAGCGCCTGGGCGCCCTCGAAAACAAAGGCAAAGAACTCGAGAAAAATCGACAGAAATCAGTCGAACTTTTGGAGCAAATCGCCAATATGTCTGCCGATGATGCCAAGTCAGCATTGCAAGAACAGATTCTCCAGGAAGCCAAAGCCATGGCCTCCACACAAGTGCAGGACATCTTGGACGAAGCAAAGCAGAAAGCCAATCACGATGCCAAGAAGATTGTCATTCAAACGATTCAACGTGTGGCTACTGAGCACAGCGTAGAGAACAGCGTTTCAGTCTTCAACATCACGAATGACGACGTCAAAGGTCGAATCATCGGAAGAGAGGGACGAAACATCCGAGCGCTAGAGGCTGCAACCGGAGTTGAATTTATTGTCGACGACACACCAGAAGCCATCATCTTGAGCTGTTTTGATCCGGTTCGCCGGGAGGTAGCACGACTATCCCTCCACCAACTGGTGACGGACGGTCGTATTCACCCAGCCCGCATTGAAGAGGTGGTAGCGAAGGTGAAAAAGAAAATCGAAGAAGAAATTCTCGAAATCGGAAAGCGCACATGCATTGACTTGGGCATCCACAACATGAAGGGAGATCTGACCCGCATGATCGGACGCATGAAGTACCGTTCATCCTACGGACAGAACCTGCTTCAGCACAGCCGAGAAGTGGCCAATTTGTGTGCGACCATGGCCGCTGAACTTGGCCTCGACACCAAAGCCGCCAAGCGAGCAGGTTTGCTGCACGATATCGGAAAAGTGAGCGACGAAGAAAGCGAATTGCCACACGCGCTGTTGGGCATGAAATTAGCGGAGCGTCACGGCGAAAAACCGGACATTTGCAATGCGATTGGCGCACACCACGATGAGATTGAGATGACCACATTGCTCTCTCCCATTATCCAAGTATGTGATGCCATATCGGGAGCTCGTCCGGGCGCGCGACGGGAAATGGTCGAAGCCTACGTACAACGCTTGCGCGACCTTGAAAACCTCGCCTTGGAATTCCCCGGAGTCACAAAATCGTTCGCCATTCAAGCCGGACGAGAGTTACGTGTAATGGTGGAAAGCGATCAAGTTTCGGATGAACAAGCGGACCAACTGTCCATTGATCTCTCCCAACGTATTATGAATGAGATGACCTATCCCGGCCAAGTCAAAGTGACCGTCATCCGTGAGAAACGATCGGTGAGCATCGCCCGCTGATGACGCAATCGGCACAACCGGCATTCGCGTCTTCCATCCGTTGGCAATCCGTCAATGTGGTGACGCAGGTGGTTTTGCAGCTGATTTTCATCGTGCTTCTGGCGCGGCTCATTTCAAAAGCTGACTTTGGCTTGATGAGCATCGCGCTCGTGGTGGTCGGTTTTGTTGAAATTTTCGCTCAAATTGGAATTGGCCCCTCTTTGATCCAACGTGGTGATCTCAAACCCGAGCAAATTCGAGCGGCATTCTCATTCTCCGTGGTTTTGGGATGCGTCTTTTTCGCCCTGACTTACGCGATGGCTCCAACAGTGGGACAGTGGTTTGATAGTGCCGAATTGGCCAGCGTATTGCGATGGATTGCGTTGAGCTTTATCCTTTCGAGTTTGGCCTTGATTCCGAGAAGCCTTCTCATCCGAAACATGGCTTTCAAGAATCTATTCATCGCTTCTTTGGTCAGCATGGTGATTGGCAATTTGGTGATTGGACTCGGCATGGCCTATGCGGGCTATGGCGTCTGGTCCTATGTAGGGGCCCTGCTCAGTCAAAATGCCGCGCTCGGGATCATGTATTGGCTGTTCAAGCCCGCAGAAGCCCACGGAGCCTGGAAGCCACAAAGCTGGCGGCCGTTGGCGCCAATGCTATCCTACGGGGGACGAGCCACTTTGTACAACTTATTGAACTACGCTTCCAGCAAAGTAGATACCGTTTTGGTTGGACATCATGCACAAACAGGATCCACCGGCGCCTTAGACAACCCTACGGCTGCTACAAACGGCTGGACGACCACAGGACTTTATGACCGATCTGCTTACCTCATGTCATTGCCTGTGAGCATACTTGGAAAACTTGGCGACAGTGTCCTATTCAGCGGCATGTCGGCCATTCAAAATGAAAAAGATGCGTTGCAAAGTGTGCTTCGACGAGCGCTTGGCCTGATTGCCTGGTTGACCTTTCCCGGCAGCCTCGCTTTGGCCTGGTTTGCGGGAGATGTAGCTGCCTTGCTTCTCGGTGAGCCCTATGCAGAAGCCGAGCCCATTGTTCGGGTGTTGTTCATTGGCGTTGCATTTCGATCAATGATCAAATTGGCAGACGCGCTCATTCGAGCGGTGGATGCCCTCAATGTGGCGATTCTAATCAAATCGATTTACCTCATGGGACTGGGGCTTTCCTCTTGGTTTGTTCTTTCCGTTGGATGGGGCATTGAAGGGGTCGCATGGTCCGTGACAATTTGGACGGTAGTTCAATTTCTTTTCCTGAGTGCCTGGGCGCTGCGCTCTGCAGAATGGAACCTCTTGGAGGCCATACGGTCCATAGTGCCCGGCATTAAGGCTTTGCTCATCGCAGCCGCGCTACTAGGGATATTGTCACAAGTGCTGCACTACACAATGGCCATCTATGTGCCTTCGGCATCGCCCTTGACCATCCATCTCGCGCACGCAATGGTCGCTATCATCAGCACAATCATTGCACTTTTCGCAGCAGCCATTCTGCATCCGGAAGTCGTTGATGGAGGTGACCTTGAATTACGAAAGCGTTGGACAGCGTATCTGCCGCTCCGATTGCAAAACCGCATCCTTTGAATTCCTTTTGCCTTCTCATACGCGCCGTCAAAGGCGCAGGCCTCTTGCTTCTTGCGGTCGGTTTCGTCCAAGCCGCGTGTGCTCAGTCTCCATCTGTAATCCTCGGCAAGGATTCCCTCGCAAGCGACTCGAATGCCATTCGTATTCCTTTCGCACATGTCCAGTCTGTTCGAACCGTGCCCGCGATCGACAGTTTGTGGCAAGATTCGATCTGGTCCTGGCAAGGGCCTTGCTCCGCTCCGACGGCGCTGATTCAATTTGAGTGGATGGCTTCAAACGACTCGGCGACAAAAACCACACTCGTCAAGGAAGTTCCATGCATGCTGGAGGTAGCAGATGCAGAATCAACGATCAGCACTTACAGGGGTGAGCTCACAGCAACCTCGGAATCGCTTTACGCCGAAGCCCAAAATTCTTCGAATCTCCCTCCGTGCTTTCCGCCCACCCCTCCTATTCGAATGGCCCAAATTGAACGAACAATTCAGGAGTCAATTTTCGAATCTGAGAAAGTACAACTGGCCATGCAAATCAGTGCTGAAGAATGCCTGAACAAGTCCCAAACCAGGCTACTTCTGCTCTGGATTCCCAGCGAAGACCGGAGACTCGCACTGTTCGAAAAGGTCATCCATTCAAGGCACCAATGGACGGTTGGTGAAGTGGAAGACATCTTTCAATTGCAGTTCATTGAGCGAAAGGCGCTAGCCGTCCTGAATAACCTCTGATTCTGCCGGGATAATTCTTCGAAAATTTCAAAACATTTGTTCGGACTTCAGGGTTGTTCATTGCAACTTTACACCATGAAAATCCACAATTTCTCAGCCGGTCCTTGCATCTTGCCCGAAACCGTTTTGAAAGAGGCGGCGGAAGCTGTTGCCAACTTCAACAACCTTGGACTCTCCTTGGTTGAAATCTCGCACCGCAGCCCTGATTTTGTAGCGGTCATGAAAGAAGCGAGATCATTGGTAAAAGAGCTCTTGCATCTGCCCGATCGATTTGATGTGCTTTTCTTACAAGGCGGAGCAAGCCTTGGGTTTTTAACCGCTGCGTATAACTTCTTGCCGGAAGGTGGCCGAGCCGCTTACATCGATTCAGGCACATGGGCCAATAAAGCTGTGAAGGAAGCCAAGCACCTTGGAGGCATCGATGTTATCGGATCATCAAAAGCTTCCAACTACAATGAAATACCACATATAGCGTCGGTTCCTGCTGGTTCATCCTACCTGCACTACACCTCGAATAACACCATATTCGGGACCCAATTCAGCGGCACACCGCAGGCAGAGGTACCATTGATCGCTGACATGAGTTCGGATATATTTTCGCGTGAATTCGATGCGAATCCGTACCACCTCATTTATGCAGGAGCGCAAAAAAACATGGGGCCTGCGGGAACCGTCATGTACGCTTTTGATACCGAGGCAGTAGGAAAGACGGGACGCAGTATTCCGTCCTACCTCGACCTGCAGGTGCACGCGAGCAAAGACAGCATGTTCAACACCCCTTCCGTCTTTCCCGTGTACGTCACGATGCTCACCCTGCGCTGGATCAAATCCATGGGAGGCGTGAAAGCCATGGAGGAACGAAACGCGCGAAAAGCGGCATTGATTTATGGCGAAATTGATCGCAACGAGCTTTTTGAAGGGCACGCAGAGGGCACTAGCCGGTCGACCATGAACGCAACTTTCCGACTCAAGGAAGACACCAATGCTGCTGCTTTCGATATCCTCTGGAAAGAGGCGGGCATCAGCGGAATCAAAGGGCACAGAAGTGTCGGTGGCTACCGCGCATCCATGTACAACGCCTTGCCAGAAGAATCCGTTCAAGTCCTCGTGGACGTGATGAAAGAACTCGAACGCACAGCCTAACATTCTCTTTTCAACCTGCCATCACTGGGCTTAATACTTGACATGAACATACTCGCAAACGACGGCATTCACCCCGCTGGACAAAAGGCGCTAGAAGCCGCAGGACACAACTTGTGGACCGAATTTATTGAACCGCAAAGTCTAGCGGCATTCATCAATGACAATGCCATCGATGGATTGCTGGTGCGCAGCGCAACCAAAGTGCGCGAGCCACTGATCGACGCTTGCCCCAATCTCGGATTCATCATCCGGGGAGGGGTTGGAATGGACAACATCGATGTCGCCTATGCACGGGATCACGGAAAAGAAGTCCGCAACACCCCTGCTGCCAGCTCACAAAGCGTAGCGGAATTGGTCATGGGACACCTCTTCGCGCTGAGTCGCTCCTTGCATGATAGCAACCGACGCATGCCCGTTGAAGGTGTGGAGCAATTCAAAGCGCTCAAGAAATCATACGGAAAAGGCCGCGAATTGCGCGGAATGACGCTTGCCATCGTTGGATTTGGGCGCATTGGCCAATCCCTAGCGCAATATGCTTTGGGATGTGGAATGAATGTCATCGGAGTCGACCAGCAAAGCGGAGTGAAACGCATCGATTTAGCCATCGGCAACCAACCCGTTTCCGTGGAAGTGCCCGTTATGACATTGCACGAAGCCTTGCCTTTGGCGGACGCCATCAGTCTTCACATTCCGGCGCAAGCCGATGGAAAAGCGGTGATCGGCTCCATGGAAATGGGCAAAATGAAAAAAGGAGTCATCCTCTTAAATGCTGCACGAGGCGGAGTGGTGGACGAAGATGCGTTGCTCGAAGCACTCGATTCAGGTCAAGTTTCGGGAGCCGGAGTGGATGTATTCGTAGGTGAACCCAAACCTCGCCTTGATCTGATGCGCCACGCAGGCATTTCACTTTCACCGCACATTGGAGCCGCGACCGGAGAAGCACAAGAACGAATTGGTTTGGAAATTGCCTCTATTGTGGCCGAAATTGGTTCGAAATAAGAACGTTGAACTGGATCCGACCTTTCACTTTGATTGCGCCACCGGCTGACAAATCGCATTTGGTCGCCTCGCGGTCGTATTTGACTTATAGCAAAGCCGAGCTGCGTGACAAATTGGAACGCAATCCATACTCTTATCTGCACGTCATCAATCCAACGGGAATTGGCTCTTCCAAAGTCAAACGCGGCACGGTTCCCTTTTTCGAACATGTTCGGAAACGATACCTGGACTTTAAGTCAATGGGTTGGCTGCAATTGAAAGGCAAAAACTGCATTGCCATCTACCGCCAATCCTCGGAAGAACACGCATGCACGGGAATCATCGGAAGCCTTTCACTCGAAGGGATTCGATCCGGGCACTTGAAGCTCCACGAGCAAACACTGAAGCGCCGCGAACAACTTTTCGCCAAATACCTCCATACCGTTGAATGCAACGCTGAACCCGTTTTGTGCGCGTTCGATGACGGGAGTATTCCTGAGGCCGATGCCATTCAGAATATTCTGACCCAGCACACCGAGAAGCGGGCGGATCTCGATTTCACTACCACCGATCAAATTCGGCATAGCGTATGGATTT
>JGI20156J14371_10002987_pt1 | contig 12915 bp, 10 predicted proteins | sample COG_06_FD_14371 | JGI IMG/M metagenome (IMG submission 14371)
CTGAATTACCCAAAGAGGATGTGGTGGTCATTAAAGAAAAGCCACCGATTCAACCTAAGCAGAAAATAGAAAAAAAGGAGCCACTAAAACCTCAACAGCCAAAAGAGCCTGTCTTAGAGATAAATGACGAGGATTTAATAAATGCCGGAGCGGTAGCTCGGGATGATTTTAGTAGAAAGCTATCCTATGCATATTGCCAAGTTTAAAAAGTACCCAAGAATAGCTGCACGAAGAGGATGGCAAGGCGAGGTGGTTTTAGAGGTAGAATTAACCGGTACGGGCCAGTTAATTAAGAAAGGGGTAATGAGATCGAGTGGCTTTAAACCTTTAGATGCCGAAGCGCTGAAAATGATTGATAGGGCAGTCCCTTTTCCGGCACCCCCTAATATTTTGGCGAATAAAAACTTTACTATTTTAGTACCCATTTCATTTACATTACGTTAAATTTTTATAGGAGAGAATTATTATGTGGGAAATTATTAATGATGCAGGATGGCCGATATGGCCCTTAATTTTTACTTCCGTTATTGGATTTGCGATCATCCTTGAGCGCCTCTTCTCTCTAAGGGATAGTATTATTGTCCCCAGCCAATTGTTACCAGACCTTGAGGTACAGATAAAAGTGGGCGTAATAAAAAAAGAAGAGTTGGAGCGACTAAGTGAGAATTCACTTGCCGGCCTAATGATGGCAACGGTGATAAAAAACCAAGGCAAATCATTGGAGGTGTTAAATGATGCCGTCATTAAAATAGGAGATTCCATTAGCCACAAGTTAGAAAAAAATCTTCACATTTTGGCCATGATCTCTACAGTCGCCCCGTTACTAGGCTTGTTTGGAACAATTGTGGGTATGGTAGAACTGTTTAGCTCATTCACCAGCACAGGTCATGATGTAGAAATGTTTGCTCGAGGAATCTCTGTGGCACTTTATAATACGGCCGGTGGGATTGTGGTAGCGATACCTGCCATGATTAGCCATCGATTTTTCCGCGCAAAAATTGATCAACAAATTCAAACTATGGAAGAGCAAGCCACACAGTTGATTGACTTAATAACTAGCGAAAGGAAATAAGTATGCGTACGAGTAGAAGGAACCGTTCTGACGATATAGAGCTTAACTTTATCCCTTTAATTGATGTGTTATTAGTGATCATTATTTTCTTGATGGTGACGACAACCTTCGCGAAGCTAAGTGAGATTAAGATTAATTTACCGGTGGCGGAGGAAAATACCACCAAAGAGAAAGCCGTGCCTATTAATATTATGATCACGGAAGATGGCCGCTATTTAATTAATGAGAAGCTAGTAGAATCCGTCGCTATTGAGGATATGGCAAACACCTTAAGAGAGATTGCACAAGGGAAGAAAGATACCCCTATAATCATTAGTGCGGATGCTAACGCGCGGCATCAATCTATTATCAATATGATGGAAGCGTCGCGAAAAGCAGAGTTAAGTAAAATCGCATTTACTACCAAGCCCACAAAATAGTGACCAGATTAGGGTATGCACTTCGTAACTATAGGGGGTGTAACTTTACTTCCAGGTATCCCTTAGCGTCACTGTGCGATTAAATTCAATGCTACCTTTTGTGCTGTCTGTGTCACAAATAAAATAACCGTGCCGTTCGAACTGATATTGCTCAAAAGGTTTTACCTGGAGGCAGTTTTCCTCTAACACAACGGTAATGGTTGTCTTAGAATGTGGATTCAGATCGTCTAAATAGTTTTCATTCTGTGAGCCTGGATGTTCTGTCTTGAATAGACGGTCATACAGATGAACCTTGGCATGGATCCCATGTTTAGCTGAGACCCAGTGTATATTGCCTTTCACCTTAACCGCATCTGCCCCCGCGGTTCCTGACTTGGTATCTGGGAGGTATTCACAATGAACCTCAGTAATATGACCGTGATCGTCTTTCTTAAAATCAGTGCAAGTAACCACATACCCATGCCGAAGACGTACTTGGTTTCCAGGGAAGAGGCGGAAGTACTTCTTAGCGGGTTCTGCCATAAAGTCACCTCGCTCAATCCATAGCTCTCGTGTCAGTTTGATGGTTCGCTTACCTCTTGATTCATTCTGAGGGTGATTAGCCACATGACAGTCTTCCTCTTGATCTTCAGGGTAGTTAGTAATGATTAACTTAAGGGGGTCTAATACGGCCACACGTCTATCAGCTTCCTGATTTAGGACCTCCCTCATAGCGTCTTCAAGCGTAGAATAGTCAATCCATGAATCAGCCTTAGAAACCCCTATTCTCTCAGCAAATAACTTGAAACCCTCTGGTGTGTAACCGCGCCTTCTGGCACCGACGATGGTTGGCATACGTGGATCATCCCATCCCGATACATAACCGCTTTCCACTAGCTCAATGAGGCGACGCTTTGAGAGAACAACATACGTTAAGTTTAACCTGGCAAATTCATATTGTTTTGGCAGCGGATCCTGAAGCAGGGAATTATCCCGCAACCTTTCTAGTAGCCAGTCATAAAAAGGGCGCTGGTCTTCAAATTCTAGTGTGCATATCGAATGCGTAATTTTTTCGAGTGCATCCTCTATTGGATGAGCAAACGTATACATAGGATAAATGCACCAATCGTTACCTGTTCGATGGTGGGTTGCATGTTTAATACGGTATATCGCAGGATCACGCAGGTTCATATTAGGCGAAGCCATATCAATCTTGGCACGAAGCACCATAGCACCATCTTTATGCTTGCCTGCCCGCATTTCTTCAAACAGATTGAGATGATAATCATGATCATGTTCACGCCATGGCGAATTTTTTCCAGCTGATGTCAGGGTTCCGCGGTTTTCTCGAATCTCATCCGCGCTTTGTTGGTCAACATAGGCATGACCAGATGCGATGAGCGATTTAGCAGCCTCAAACATAAAGGCAAAGTATTGACTGGCAAAGTATTGATCGCTTGTTGCATCAAATCCTAACCATTCGACGTTATCAATAATACTATGCACATATTCTTCATCCTCTTTTTCCGGGTTAGTATCATCGAAGCGTAAATGGCATTTACCACCAAAGTCATGAGCTAAACCAAAATTAAGAAAAATGCTTTTAGCATGACCAATATGCAGATAGCCATTCGGTTCGGGAGGAAATCGGGTACGTATTTTTGCTGCATCGACGCTGCCCTGTTCATGGTGCTTAGCATCGCCAGGGGAGCCTCCCCATTTTTTTTGGGCATACAACCCTTGAGAAATATTTTTTTCGACAATAGCGCGAATAAAATTTGATGGGGTACTATCTGTATTCGTCGGATCACTCATATGAACGCTATTTTACACTGATTAAGATCAATATTTGACTATTTAATACCGTGTTATGATTCCTATTATATTTTTACAATGTCGTCATGAGCCATTTATTATTTCCTATTTTATCCATTCTTTCAGATGGAAAATTTCATTCTGGCGAAGCTATGGCCAAGCATTTTAAGGTCTCCCGAGTGGCTATTTGGCATGCTATTACCGAGGCAGAAAATTTGGGGGTAGAGGTGTTTTCTGTCAGAGGAAAGGGTTACCGCCTTACCCAGTCATTAGATTTGATAGATGAAGAAAAAATCAAGCAGGCTATTGGAGAAATGGCCAATTGGTTTCATCTGACCGTATTGGATGTGGTGGACTCAACAAATAATTATTTAAAAAAAGCCGCGGCTGCGGGCCATCCCCATGCATCTTGTGTGGTGACCCATATACAGACTCATGGGAAGGGGCGAAGGGGGAGGCAGTGGCAATCGGCACTTGGTGAGAACCTTACCTTTTCTTTTTTATGGCGGTTCACAAAAGGGGCATCTGCTTTATCTGGCCTCAGTTTAGCTGTTGGTATTGCCCTCATTAGAAGCTTAAAAAAATTGCACATACATCAAGCCTTGTTAAAATGGCCTAATGATATTTTGATTTATGATGATGGCGCTTATAAAAAACTTGCGGGTATTTTAATTGAATTGCAAGGCGACATGGATGGTCAAAGTGCTGCGATTATTGGTATAGGAATAAACCTTAATCTTTCAAAGAAGCAAACGGCTAAGATTGATCAGCCTGCTACTAGCATCAACCAATTCACGGATGAGCCGATAGACCCTAATACCATCTTAGCGACGATTATTAGGGATCTCTCCGAGGTAATGGCTGCTTTTGAAGAGAGTGGCTTTGCCCCTTTAAAAGATGAATGGTCAAGTTACGATGCTTTTCAGGACAAGGTGATTAATATCATATCGGGCGATGGCAATATAATGCAAGGCAGATCGAATGGTGTCAACGATGCAGGTTCGTTGGAGGTGGTGACCGACGATGGGGTTAAGGTTTATGCTTCTGGTGAAGTTACTATAAGAAAGGCGGAGTAATGTATTTATATATTGATGTAGGAAATACCCGAATTAAATGGCAGCACCGTGATGATAAAGAGATATTGGATGCGGGTAATATCATGGTGGAAAATTTTACGGATATCGACTTTTCTCACCTAACAGAGGTTAAGAGAGTGGTGGTATCCAACGTTAATCACTCGGTCGTACTGGATAAAATCAAAGAGATAGTAACTCCCTTTAATTGCCCCATTATAGAGGCATGCTCAGAATCTAATCAGACGCTGATTAATGATTACGTGGATCCTGGGTCATTAGGCGTTGATCGTTGGCTAACTGCAATGGGAGCGTGGAAAACTCAAAAAAAAGCACTACTGGTTATTAACGCGGGTACAGCTATTACGGTCGATTTAATTGCATTAGACACCCAAGGACGGCCACACTTTAAGGGAGGAATGATACTGCCCGGTGTGGCGATCAGTATGGCTATTCTAAATAACAGCACTAGTTTAATTGATGTAGGGATGGGGATTTGCCAATATCCTAGCCTCAATACTACTGACGCGGTAACGACCGGTATTTTTACTGCCATTCAAGGTGCGGTGAATCAGGTCTGTAAAAAGCTCCCTGCCTCACTTCCCATATTACTTACAGGGGGTGATGCCCAAACTATATACGAGCAAGCGGACAATGATTGGAAGGCGAGGATTGTGCTAGAAGAAAATTTATTGTTTGAAGGGTTAACGCTTCTTAATGTATAGGTCGGTTATGGTGCCTTCTTTCATTTCTGATGCCATAGCAATAGATTCAGAAAGCGTGGGATGGGGATGAATCGATAGCCCAATGTCATGCGCATCAGCACCCATCTCAATAGATAGTACTGTTTCTGCAATAAGCTCGCCCGCATTCGTTCCCACTATAGCTGCACCAATAATTCTGTCCGTTTTTTTATCGAAAATTAACTTGGTCATCCCTTCAGTGCGATTAGTGGATATTGCTCTTCCACTTGCAGCCCAGGGGAAAACGGCTTTTTCTATCTCAATATTTTTTTCACGGGCCTCCTCTTCGGTAATCCCTGCCCAAGCTAACTCTGGGTCTGTATAGGCTACCGATGGTATGGCCATTGCCTGAAACTCTACCTTCTCACCTGCTATCACTTCGGCGGCAATTTTTCCTTCATGTGTCGCTTTATGAGCTAGCATGGGTTGGCCGATAATATCCCCAATAGCGTAGATATGATTTATATTGGTTCGCATTTGTTTGTCAGTTGCGATAAATCCTTGGCTGTCTACGGCAACACCCGCTTTATCTGCTCCAATATTCAGTCCGTTAGGTTTTCTTCCTACAGCTACTAATACCCGGTCGAATAATGCTTCTTTCGGGGCGTCAGTACCCTCAAAAAAGACCAGTATGCCTTCTTTTTTCGCTTCCATCTTGGAGACCTTAGTAGCTAGCCATATATTTTCAAAACGTTTTGCCATGCGTTTATGCAGTGGCCTCACCATATCTCGGTCGCACCCTTGAATCAAGCCATCGGTCAATTCTACTAGCGACACCTTACTGCCTAAGGCGTCATAAACGGTACCCATCTCAAGGCCAATAATGCCACCACCGATGATGAGTAATTTTTTAGGGATATCTTTTAACTCAAGTGCGCCGGTAGAGTCCATAATACGATCATCAACAGGAGTGCCGGGTATTTTAGTTGGCTGTGAGCCCGCAGCAATAATTGCTGATTGAAAGCCAATAATGGTTTGGAGCCCATCTTTTGCCGTTACTGATATTTGATTGGCTGAAATAAATTGGCCTTGACCTTCTATAACCTGGACCCCTCGCTGCTTCGCCATTTGGGTCAGCCCCATCGTCAACTTTTTCACTACTTTATTCGACTTCCAGTCCCTTAGCGTTTCAATATCAATCTCTGGTTTGGTGAACGTGACTCCGTGACTGCCAGTATCTTCGGCATCAGTAATAACCTTGGCTGTATGCAAAAGAGCTTTAGAGGGAATGCATCCAACATTTAGGCAGACGCCTCCAATAGTTGAGTATCGTTCGATTAAGATCACGGATTTACCTAAATCCGCGGCACGGAATGCGGCAGTATAACCGCCTGGACCGGAACCTAGAACCGCTACATCGCAATTCAGGTCGGAGGCATGTACGTTTATTACCTCAGCTTTTTCCGCTGACTTCTCTGCCACACTCTTCTCTGCGGCTATAGGTTTTTCTTTTGGAGGCTGGTCAACTTTTTCTTCGGTACTGCTCACCTCAATAATGGGGGAGCCTTGTTTAACCGTATCGCCAACTTTGATCAGTATTTTAGCCACTATACCATCCGCAGGTGAGGGGATATCCATCGAAGCCTTATCTGACTCTACCGTAATGATCGGGTCCTCTTTGTTAATCGTATCACCCGCTTTAACGAGAATTTCGATGATATCAACACTATCAAAGTTGCCAATATCCGGTATTTCTACTGTAATAGAATTAGCCATAAAGTTACAGTAAAAGCCTTCTGACATCAGACAGCATGGATCTTAAATGCGTAGTAAAGCGTGCACCATCTGCACCATCGACCACGCGATGGTCATACGACAGTGATAGTGGCAATATCAGGCGGGGTTCAAATGCTTGTGTTTCATTATTAAAAATTGGCTGCATAGCGGATCGGGATACCCCCAAGATAGCGACTTCCGGACAATTAATAATAGGGGTAAACTTAGTTCCTCCAATGCCACCCAAGCTGGATATGGTAAAACATCCGCCCTGCATGTCATCCATTTTTAATTTACGTTCCCGTGCTTTGTTTGAAAGATCACCAAGATCATAGGCAATTTCTAACACATCTTTTTTGTAAACATCTTTCACTACAGGAACTACCAGACCATCCGGCGTATCACAAGCAAAACCGATATTGAAGTAATCTTTCATAATCAAGCTTTCTCCATCCGGTGAGATAGAGCTGTTAAAAACAGGGTAAGCTCTTAAAGCATTCACACAGGCCTTCATCAAAAAGGCGAGCAAGGTAAGCTTCACATCTTTTTTTTCCGCTTCTTTTTTCATAGACTTTCTGAACGCTTCAAGGTCGGTAATATCTGCATCATCAAATTGGGTAACATGGGGTGCCGTCACCCAGTTTCGGTGAAGGTTGGCCCCAGAAATTTTCTTTATTTTTGACAAGGGTCTCGACTCTACGGAACCAAACTGAGAGAAATCAATATTGGGCATAGCGATAGGCGCAAAATGGGTGCCCATGTCATCCGATCGCGGTTTTGTCAATTCGCTCTTAACATATGCCTCAACATCGCCAATAACGATCCTGTTTTTTGGAGCAGAACCTTTGACGAAGCCTAAATTTACCCCAAGGTTTCGGGCAAATTTTCGCACTGATGGCGATGCATGGCTGACCTTATCATTGGCCACTAAAACACTTTCAGCAACGGGTAAGGGTTTATCCATGGGCGCTATAGTTTGAGGAGGCTCAGGCACCGGTCGGGTGGGTACCGGCACATCACTGACTTTGCTTGAGGCTTCCTCAGCGAGTACGGGCTTTTCCTTAGGTTTATCTTCAGGCACTTCTGCCTTTTCAATCAGAGCAATCAATGAACCTTCTTTTACTTTATCCCCAATGCTCATCTTAATTTCTTTTATGGTCCCGCCGTAAGGGGCTGGGATATCCATTGAAGCTTTATCAGACTCTACAGTTAGCATAGGGTCATCAGATGCAACCACGTCACCGACATTAATTAAAATCTCAATGATATCTACACTGTCAAAGTTGCCGATATCCGGTATTAAAATTTCTTCAGTAGCCATAGGTATCCGTTACACGCTCATGGGATTAGGTTTATCACCATCAAGCTTAAAATCTTTGATGGCTTTAAGTAAGACCGATACGTCTAACTTTTTCGTATCAACTAATGCGGTTAATGCGGCTATCACAATATAATGACGATCTACTTCAAAGAAACTTCTTAAGGCTTCTCTACTATCAGATCTTCCGTACCCATCAGTTCCTAATGCAATAAATTGATTAGGTAGGAATCGTGCGACCTGCTCTGGAAATGATTTCATATAATCGGTTGAGGCGATAATGGGTGCATCTTTGTCGGCAATAGCCTTTTCTATATTCGATAATTTTTTGTCTTTAGCAGGGTTTAATCTATTCCAACGCTCTGTTGCTAACGCATTTTTTCTTAGTTCGTTGAAGCTAGTTACGCTAAATATATCTGCGGCCACGTTGAAGTCTCTCTCTAAGATATTGGCAGCCTCAATGACTTCTCGAAGTATCACTCCACTACCCATTAGCTGCACTTTAGAACCTTTGCTAGTCGATTTTTTATAAGAATAAATCCCGTCAATAATTCCTTGTTCTACTCCGTCAGGAAGTTCTGGGTGCGTATAATTTTCATTCATGACGGTGATGTAGTAATACACATCTTCTTGGTTTTGAATCATTCTTTCTAAGCCATTCTGGATGATCACGGCTAATTCATAAGCAAAGCATGGGTCATAAGCTACGCAATTCGGTATAGTAGCGGCTAACAGATGGCTATGACCATCCTCATGCTGAAGCCCCTCACCATTAAGGGTGGTTCTCCCAGCTGTCGCCCCTAGTAAAAATCCTCTGCAACGCGAGTCACCTGCAGCCCAGGCTAAATCCCCAATTCTTTGAAAACCAAACATGGAGTAGAAAATGTAAAATGGTATCGTCTGAATATCTGAATGGCTGTAGGATGTGGCAGCAGCAATCCATGAGGAGAAAGAACCGGCCTCATTAATGCCTTCTTCCAGTATCTGCCCGTCCTTTTGCTCTTTATAAAACATGACCTGGTCAGAGTCTTGAGGCTCATATAGTTGTCCTACGGAAGAATAAATACCTAACTGCCTAAACATCCCCTCCATACCGAATGTTCTTGCTTCATCTGGCACGATCGGTACGATATATTTTCCTAGCTCTTTATCCCTAACCAACGTGCTAAGTATNCGGACAAAGGCCATNGTGGTAGAAATTTCTCTTTCACCTGAGCTTGCTGTGACATTAGCAAATGCGCTTAGTGCAGGAGTTTTTAATGCCGTAGTTTTTCTGCGACGCGCGGGTAAGAAACCACCCAGCTCTTTTCTTCGTTCCATCATGTATTGCATTTCTGGTGAATCATCGGCGGGTTTGTAAAATGACAAGCTCTCNACCTCTTTGTCACTGACTGGCAAATCAAAGCGTGTTCTAAAAGCTTTTAATGATTCGATGTCCATACTTTTTTGTTGGTGGGTAATATTTTGTCCTTCACCTGCGTCACCCATGCCATATCCCTTCACTGTTTTAGCGAGAACAATAGACGGCTGACCTTTATGGGATGAGGCTGCAGCGTAGGCGGCATAAACTTTGTGTGGATCATGGCCGCCACGATTTAATCGCCAAATATCGTTATCGGACATAGCTGAGACCATTTCACGGAGTTCAGGGTATTTACCAAAGAAATGCTCTCGTGTGTAGGCACCACCTTTAGCTTTAAAGTTTTGGTACTCACCGTCAACGCATTCTTCCATACGCTTTTTAAGCATGCCATCTTTATCCATGGCAAGGAGTGGGTCCCAATAAGATCCCCATATAACTTTCAGTACGTTCCATCCCGACCCACGGAAATTTGATTCTAATTCTTGGATTATTTTCCCGTTACCTCTTACCGGCCCATCAAGTCTCTGCAGGTTACAGTTAATCACAAAAACTAAGTTGTCCAGTTTTTCTCTTGCCGCCAACGATATCGCTCCTTGGGATTCAGGCTCATCCATCTCACCGTCTCCACAAAAGACCCATACTTTTCTATCTGAAGTATCCGCAATGCCTCTATCATGAAGGTACTTGAGGTAGCGCGCTTGATAAATTCCCATAATTGGACCCAGACCCATTGACACGGTAGGAAACTGCCAAAAATCAGGCATAAGCCATGGGTGGGGGTAGCTAGAAAGACCTTGGCCACCAGATTCCATGCGAAAATTGTTTAACTGATCTTCATTCATCCTTCCTTCTAAGAAGGCCCTAGCATAGATACCCGGAGAGGAATGCCCTTGGAAATAAACTAAATCCCCTCCAAAATTTTCATTGGCGGCACGGAAAAAGTGGTTAAAACCTACGTCATACAAAGTGGCTGCTGATTGGAAGCTGGCAATATGCCCACCGATACCTGGTGACTTCTCATTGGCTCTAAGTACTGTCATGACAGCATTCCAACGAATTAATGCTCGAATTCTTCTCTCCATATCTGGATTACCCGGATGCCTTTGTTGGAGATGGGTAGGGATCGTATTGACATACGAGGTAGTAGCGTTATATGGTAGGTTGGAGCCCGAACGACGTGCCTGATCGATCATAGCCTCAATTAAAAAATGAGCCCTTTCAGTCCCTTCAGCTTCAATCACTGAATTGAGTGATGCTAGCCATTCTTGGGTTTCTTGGTTATCTGTATCAGGAAACAAACTCATTCATACTGCCCCTCAAAGTTATTCTATTTAGTTATTTGCAACTATTTCCGACAATAAGGAAATTATTGATTAATTATGATGTCATAGAAATGGTAGAAGATATTATAATTGATATTAGTATTTTTTAAACGTTATAGTTTTAACAAAATTATGTTAAGTGAATTAGCTTAAACTATGGCAATCTTACATATGAGGCATCCATGAAAACAAAAATCGAAATAGTTCAGAGCACACCAACCGAAAATCAATTTAAGCCATTCTCTCACCATATGCTTGTTATTGATATTAATGCATCTAACTATCCATTTGCTGACCTATTAAAAAATAAATTAAAGCGTTTGGGGAAGAAAATAAGTGACCTAGCTAAAACATCGGTCACAACTGAAATAGCTAACGGAGCTATGATCAGTTGGGTGGTTTATAACCCTGACTTAAGTATGTTTAAAATACATACCCAAATAAGAAAAGCCTTTCATGCTATTGCCGCCGAGAATCCTACTGAGTTATCCATCAGCTTTTTACCTGACAATATCAGCCAAACCTGGGTAGATGCTTGCACGTATGTTTGTTTAGCTAACTCACAACCCCTACCCAATTTAAAAAAAGGTGCTAAAGACATCGCCTTAAAAAACTTGCGTTTAATGGGCGTTAAAAAGTGTGATTTATCAAAGACTGTTGCCCTGGTAAACGGTAACACTCTGACAAGAAGCTTAACAATTACGCCGCCTAATGATTTAACACCCATCATATATAGAGCAAAAATTAAGCAACTAGCTAAGCAACACAAGTGGGTTTACAAAGATTTTACTATGACCCAGTTGAAAAAAATGGGAGCCGGGGCTTTTGTTGCCGTCGGTCAGGGATCAGAACCACAGGACGCCGCTATTGTTCACTTACGATACACCGCGAAAAATGCAAAAAAAACCATTGCGCTGGTGGGTAAAGGTATTTGTTTTGACACTGGAGGCCATAATCTCAAGCCCGCAAAGTATATGAGTGGTATGCACGAGGATATGAATGGGTCGGCAGTTGCTTTAGGTATTTTGCAGGCAGCAACCGAATCGAAACTTCCAGTTAACATTGATTGCTGGCTGGCTATCGCCCAAAACCATATTGGACCCAAAGCATACAAACAAAATGATGTGGTCAAAGCGCTCAATGGGTTAACGATAGAAATAGTCCATACCGATGCAGAAGGAAGAATGGTGTTAGCGGATACATTAACAATGGCATCTAGGAAAAAGCCGCAGGCTATTATTGATTTTGCCACCTTAACTGGCTGCATGCATGTTGCAATGGGTGACCGTTATAGCGGCGTTGTGAGTAACAAACCGGACCTTGCATGCATGGCTGTGGGTGCCGGGGCAGAATCGGGTGAGCGGATAGCAGCGTTTCCGTATGACGAGGATTACGAGGAAGATTTAGAAAGTAAAATTGCTGACATCAAGCAATGTACATTGGAAGGTGGCCCAGACCATATTCATGCAGCACGATTCCTTGGCCGATTTGTTGAGTTCGATACGCCATGGCTTCATGTTGATTTGTCTTCTAGTAATCGTAAGGGTGGTCTTGGAGCTATCAGTAGTGATGTGAATGGATTTGGGGTGAATTTTGGTTTAACTATGTTACAAGGCATTATAAAAAAATAATCAATTCTGGGCTTGTAAGAACTCAAGGTCCTTGATGATTTGATCGGAATGGGTCGCGGGATTGACCGACCGGTATTCTTTTCTTATCAGTCCGCTTGGGTCGACAATGAAGCTGTGTCTTTTGGCTAATCTAATACAAAAGAATTGAAACAGCGCCCCATAGGCCTTTGTAACATTGCCATTGGGATCAGATAACAACATAAAAGGAAGACCGTGTTTCGCACTAAATTTTTGGTGTGAAGACGAGCCATCGAGGCTGATACCAACAATATTCGCCCCTATCGACTTAATAAGGCTGTAATTGTCCCTAAAATTACAAGCCTCTTTGGTGCAGCCCGGAGTGTCGTCTTTAGGATAAAAAAAGATAACTAGCCATTTCCCTTTAAATGAATTCAAATCAACCCATTGATCAGTTGAATCTCTAAGTTTGAAGGAGGGTGCTTGTGTTTTTTTTAGTGATTGCA
>JGI20156J14371_10002994_pt1 | contig 12899 bp, 10 predicted proteins | sample COG_06_FD_14371 | JGI IMG/M metagenome (IMG submission 14371)
GAACAACAAATGAAGTCAATCCAACATTCCATAAATTTGATTCAAATAATTGCTTACATGATTTAGAATAACTCATTAGTTCTAATCCACCCCATATTGTCATAGATAAATTAATGAGTGCTAATAAAAACAAATTACAAATTAATGCTGTTGTTTTTTTATCTTCGTTATTACTTTTTATATTTACACTAAAAGCGGATAAAATTAATGAAACCAGTACATAAACCCATAAATTGGATTCTGTACATTCTTTTGAAATAATATAATCTTCAATTAAATAAATGATTCCAAATGTTAAATACGCTAACTCACAAGAAAATAATATTATTATAGCTGTATATAAACAGCAAATAATAGAAGGACTTTCTTCACTAAACATGTTTTCTTATTTTTATAATTATTTGATTATTAAATCAATTTTTTATGAGACATGACATGATATTCTTCCGCCTTTAACTCAAGGAATCATAAAATTCTACTGTCTTGACAACGTTAAACACCTTAGGCTCCACTTTTATCAATCTATCTAGAAGTATTTCCTGCTTTATAGCAGGAAAAGCATAGAAACAGTTCAATATGAACTTGTCTTTATCTTCATTAGATATTGCATCTACAGATATAGCATCTACAGATATAGCATCAGAAAGTTCATTCTCTGAGTTTAGTTCTTTTAGCTTAGTAGATAGTGAATTCCAGAAAATTTCAGCTGCTTGCTTAATAATATGTTCTTCTTCTTTACCAGCGTACAAATCACAGCAGAAAATTACGAAATCATTTTTGGGAGACTTGCTAATACAGTATAAACTATGTTTTGCATCCCATGGACTGATATACGTATCTTTGTAATATGCAGCATATTTTGGTACTGTATTTGGGTCAGAATCATAAGAAGGGGTATTATTTGAACTAATTATGTTCTCTATCGTATATATTCCGCCATTTTTCAAAAATGCTTCTATAGCTTTTTTTTTGGCATCATTTTGATCTTCTCCTTCAACATCAACATCAGTTATTTCATGACCAACATATTGTATTTCTTCAGCAAATTCATTATATTGTATAAATTGTATAAATAATGTAACCGTGAAAGCTTTTTTTTGTTTCAACATCTTTGAAAGCGACATCTTTGAAAAAATCTCTGGGGGTGTTCCACTAAATAAATTCAGGGGAAATTATAATAAATTTCTTTAAAATGTATCAATTTTTTTTATAAATAAAATTAAGATTCATCAAGGGTGTAAACTTGGATATTTTCTCCATTATTAATTTGAATATTAACATCATTTTGTTGAATATTAATAGTATTTCTTGTTTCAATTGTATTAAAGTAATAAAAAACACACATAAACCCTATAGTTGATATAAAACTTACAAATAGTTGAACAACAAATGAAGTCAATCCAACATTCCATAAATTTGATTCAAATAATTGCTTACATGATTTAGAATAACTCATTAGTTCTAATCCACCCCATATGGTCATGGACACATTAATGAGTGCTAAAAAAATCACACTACAAATTAACGCTGTTGTTTTTTTATCTTCGTTATTACTTTTTATATTTACACTAAAAGTGGATAAAATTAATGAAACCAGTACATAAACCCATAAATTGGATTCTGTACATTCATTTGAAATAATATAATCTTCAATTAAATAAATGATTCCAAATGTTAAATACGCTAACTCACAAGAAAATAATATTATTGTAGCTGTATATAAACAGCAAATAATAGAAGGACTTTCTTCACTAAACATGTTTTCTTATTTTTATAATTAATTGGTTAATTTAAATCAATTTTTTTGATTATTCTTGGTAAAAATCGTTTATTTTTACATTTCGTAAGAATCGATTATATCTACATGAATAACGTTAAGTTTAAAATCGTTAAAATTTTTAACGGTCGGAGGATGAACACATTCCGCTTTTACCAATTTAGGTAGAAGTATATCCAGATTTATACAAGGAAAAGAATAGAAACATTTAAATACAAACTGGTCTATATCATTTTCAGATATTGCTTTTACATTAAAATTTCCATAATATACATTCTTGATGTCACTATCTAGCTCAGGTAATTCAGATACTAAATCCCAGAAGGATTTAGCTGCACTCACAAGAACTTTTTTTTCTTCAGTACCATTGTAATGATCGATGCAGAAGGTCAAGAATTTATCAGGTGTAGAGTTTTGAAAACAGTATATACTATATACTGTATTTTCAAGTTTGAACGTTGAGTGACCTGTATTTTTGAAATAATAATTCTTAGATAGTTCTGTATCTGAAGATACATCAATATCATACGTATCGAATATATCCATTTGTACTGTACCATTGAGTATGTCTTCTAATTCTTTTAATTTAACTAAAACTGAATGAATTAAAGAAGCCTTACCGTAACGTCTGTCTTCAAAGACTATTTCTACTATTACTTCGAAAATCTCCATAGAATCATCATCTGCACTTGAATTTGAATCATGTCCCACCTCAACTTTGTTAAATTTTAGAGGTTCAACACTCACTAATTCTTCATTGGTTGACATATGAATACAGTAAGTACTAGAATCATATTTTATTAAACATTCTATACCTTTGATTTTGGCTTCTTTAACTGATTCTGCCTCCACATAAACTATATGCTTATAGTAAGATGCTGTAACTTTGTATATCATTTTATCCTACTTAAAATAAAATCTTCTAATAAGTATTAAATTTTCTTAAGTAGGTATCAATTTTTTTTATTCAAAAATCAATGCTATAATTCCATATTTATCTATATCATTGAATAAAATTTATGATATACAGAAACACCTTGTTTTATATTTTGAATACCTGGAAGGCAATTTTTTAATTTTTCTTGATTTAAATATTCATGAAAGTTCATATAATAATATATATCTTTAATCTTTAAAATACGCACGGCTCTAAATCCTAATTCTTCATTTGAAAATTCAATAATGTCCCCAATTTTCATCTTTGAAAATTCACCTTTGTTTAATCTACCTTCAACACTTTTAATTTTTAGCTTTATAAGAGAAAACCATGGTTCAGAAATATTTTTGTAATAAATAGTCATAATTTATATATTTATATTACCATATTAAATCAATTTTTATCAAATAAATTAAAAATTGATTATTTAAAGTAAAAAATATTCAAAAAAGATGGCATTACCTTTGAAAAAACGTAAAGTATTTAAAGTTAGTACATATAACAAAAATAAAATATTCAATAACAATATTGAAAAATTAAAAAATTCATTAATGAGTTGTCAAATAGATAAACATAGAATAAATAAATTAAAAACTTATGACTATACTGTTATATCCTATTTAATTCTGTTTTACTTAAATTTATGTAAAAAACAACCTAATAAATACTTACATAAATACATTTTCAATGATTTAGATGAATTAATTGAATCTCAATATGGAGTTGAAATAAAGGAAAATATTCACCATTATTCAACAAAAATTATATATGATTTAATCAATAATTATATGGACTAAAATATTTAATAATTATAATTTATATAATTATTTAATTTATAAAAAAAATTTAAATTTATTCACTTATTCATAATTTACTATTTATTTCTTTGCTTTTCTTTCTTTTTTTGGTTTTTCAATTTCATTTATTTCTACTTCTTCACTTTGAATATTTTCTGTGTCTATATCTTCTAATTCTAAATCATCAATATCATCAACAACTTCATCTAACTCAATATTATCAATATTTTCTTCTTCAATCTCATCTAAATTTTTATTTTTATCATTAATACTTAATTTAAATTCTCCACCACTTCCTAACATAAATTCATTTTTAGATTCCAATCCAAATCCAAAGTTGAAATTAGTCTCATTTATATTTACATAATCTTCTTTATTATTATATAGTTCATTCATCATATTATCAATATTTTCAGGTTTTACATTTACATTTTCTAATAAATATTCACCATTATCCATATTATGCATTAATTTCTCCTCATCAACTATTATTTCAAATGAATTTGTTCCATTCTTACAAAATTGACCAGCAAATATATTAGCAGATACTCCTTTCATATTTTCTTTTTCTCCAAATACTGCTGCATTTGTTATTATATTCATAACTTCTTCAAAAGATGCCTTCGATAAAGGTCCTACTTCAGGATTCTTATTTAATCCATGACGCTCAATTTGCATTAGTATTCCTCTATATGTCATTACATCTGATAACATTTGAATATGTCTAATATTAGGCTTTTTACCTGAAAAAACTTTACTTAATTCTCTGAATATTAATTCTCTTGTAGCCTCAATTCCAAATATTTCATAAAATTCTAAAATGTCATTTGTATATGTTCTAGTAAAATCTACACAATTATTTGTCAAGATTTCAGTTAAGTTAGACCCTTCAGTTCCAATCTTCCATTCTTTTGATGCTTTTATAGAACCATCTAAATTATACTTGATAATATTCCCTTCAAATAATTCGGCTCTGTTAATATTAGAAATACCTCTTAATGGAAATTCAGTTAATTGTTTTTCAAATTCTTTCATACGACTTAAAAAGTCTTCTGTACTTTCTTGTTTAATTCTTATTCTCATTATAACATCTTGAGCACTATCATCGCTGTAAATACATTCAATTTCATCTGTTTTAAAACTTTTTTCTTTAATTGCTTCTTGGATTTCTTGAATAGATAAATTTTTATTCATTAATGATTCTTTGTCAAATTTTAATCTTAATATCCATGGAGATTCAATTTGCTCACTAATATTATCAATATCAAATAATTCCGAAAATTCTTTGTAAGATTGAATAAATTCTAAATCTTCTTGATTTGATGTATTTCCTGTTTTTCCAGCATACAATATTTCACTTGATTCTAATACATCCTTAATTTGTGTAAAAGCAAATTTAGTTTGTACTTTTTTTGCCTCTTCTTTGTCATATGAATATTCATCTTTCAAAAATATATTCATATTTTTAGATTTTAAATTTTTAGATAATCTTAATATTTCTTTCAATCTTGGAACACCTTCTGTAATGACAACAGATGCTGCACCTACACCAGCGTTGTGAAATGTATCTCTCATACATAATCCATTATAAATATCAAAATTTCTTGTATTTTCTACAGTTAAATCATAAGCATAATCTGTTGTATTAGATATTTCTTCAATAGAAATTATTTTATCAAATATAATATCTTTAAATCTATTATTACGTTCTTCATATATAACTTGATTATTTACAATATTAGGAATTTTTTCATATTTTTGTGATATTTCATGTTTAAAATTTTTTATTCCTAATTCTACTAATTTTTTTTGTTTTTCTTTATTTGATAAATTTAATATTTTTGAAATTTTTACACATTGCTGGTTTGTAACATATAAAGTATATGCTTGTTGTATATTTTGTGAATTTCTATTATTTTTTTCAGGTTTTTTAAATTTGTAAATATTTGATATAATATCCATATTTTTTAATATAATTGAAACATCAGTAAGTAAATTTAAAGATGTTGAAGTTATTGATAAATTTTCATATTTATAACTTCCATTATTCTTTTTTCTTCTATGAATAGTTCCATCACCACAAATATAAGCATCCAAAAATCCTTTCAAACACTCATCATTAGAAAATATAATATTTTCATGAATATATTTATTACTACTTAATTTTCCAATTAATTTTTCAAGTATTCTACATAATACAGTATTATAAATTCTAATATCTTGACTTGTCCAATTTTCTTTATTTTTATTATTTTGTTTATAAATTTTATAAGTTAAATTAAATCTAATACATATTTCTTCAATTGGTCTTAAATAATCTAAATCATTATTTGATATTGATATTTGATTATTTGTCATACAACCTTCAGCAGCATAAGCTCCTAATAAATATCCAAAATTATAATCTAAGTTAATATTTTCAGGAATACAATAACTATCAATATTATTTTTTAATGTATATATATATCCTTCTTTGTATATTAATTTTTTATCACTTGTTTTTCTTTTATTACCATGAATTAATGCATAAACAGTATCACTTCTTTTATATGGTAGTTTAAATAATATATTATTATATTTTTTCCACCAATGATGTTCATTCATAACATTTTTAGCTTTTTCTAATTCTGTTCCAAAAATATATTCATATGGACTTAAAATAGTTTTTAAATTTAAATTATATATTTTGTTATACTCAATATTTTTTATAGATACAGGTAAATAATCACCAACTTTTAAATTTGAACCAGCTGATTCTTGAATTTTACCATTTATTAATTGTAAAAATGATTTTGCTTTTGTTGCTATAACTTCTCTATTATTATATGTTTTTATCTTTAACATAGTATTAGTACCATCTTCATTAATAACAGGATGTTGTGTCACTGCTTCAATTCTATTCCATACAGTATTACCATTAATATCACAACTTGGAATTTCATAATAATTTAAACATTCTGCATAAGTAGTATCTTTTTCTTTATTATAATTTTGTTTATTTGATTCATTAATATTTTTTGTTACAAAATCTCCAATTTGAATTTTTTTAATATTTTTATTTTCATCTCTAACTATAATATTTGTTTCATAAGTAACGGAATTCAATGTCAATTGTGTTGATATTTCACCAAGAGTTTGAGCTCCAATAATTCCAACCATTTCACCTGGTGTTATTAAAGCACTAATCATCTTTTCCTTAATTAAAAGGATTAAATCATCAAATGCCATTTTGGACATTCTATATTCACTTAATATTCTTTTACATGATATAAATGATTTAAATATAATTTTAAATAATTTCCAATTTTCTTCTTTTTCAGGCAAATATTGAACAATTTCATCCATTATTTTATTATATTCGCTAACTATATAGTTAGGTGTCAAATCACTTAAATCATATTTATTAATATTAAATTTAATTAATTGAGAACTAATTACTCTGTATAAATTAATAGGCATATGTGTATGAATATCTCCAATAACTTCAACATTCTTGAAAAATACAGTTCTTAATTGCTCTCTATAATCAACCATTTCTTCATATTCATAATTTAAAATGGAAATATATTCATTTGTTTCCATCATTCTATCAATAGCATCTGGTAACATGAAATTTTCATAATAACTTCTTTCATCAACAATTTCAAATTTATATTTTTTCTCTAATTCTTCATTATTTAATTCATATAATTCTATTTTTCCAATATGTTCCAATTTTGTAGGGTCCATATTATCATCTCCATATGCAAATTGTAATATGTTTCCACTAGCATTTCTTACTGAAAAATCATAATTAACCATTACGTCTTCAGCTGCTTTAATTAATTTTCTTGATATATATCCTGATTCAGCAGTTTGAATTGCCGTATCAATAGAACCTGTTCTTCCACCCATAGCATGGAAAAACATTTCACTTGGATTTAATCCTTGAATATAACTATTTCTACAGAAACCTTTTGCTGATGCTCCAATATCATTTTTGTGAAAATGTGGCAGTGTTCTTCCTGTAAATCCATTGTGAATACGACTTCCCCAAATCATTTGCTGTCCAACACATCCCATAATTTGTAACATATTACTTGCTGCACCTTTAGAACCAGCACCTCCCCAATCTCCAGATACATAAAAACCATTTTCTTTTGATATATTTTTCATAATTGACTTTTGAACATCTTCATTTATTTTACTTAATTTATCATTAATATCACCTTCCATTTTTAAATGTTTCATTGAATCATCTAATTCTGTAGCATATGTTCCATGATGTGCTAATCTTAATAATTCATCAATTTCATTATAATATTTATTTATTAGTTCAATCGATTTATCTCTTTCTTCTTTATTTATTATAGAATCACCAAATGAAATTGAAAAACTATGGTCAAGCATCCACCTAGTAATTAATTTTTGAGCATTATTTAAAAAATTAACACATTCTCCTGTACCATAAACATTAAAAATTTGTTTAATAATACCTCCTTGGTCTTTACCCAAAGATTTTTCTGATAAATGACCATCTTCTATTTGTCCTCTTATAATTTTAACATCTTTTATTTGTGTAACATTAATATCAGGTAAAATTAATGAAAATAATTGTTTTCCACTCCAATAATTGATTCCATTTTCTTTAAATTCAGGTTCAGGTAATTTACCGTTAAATTTCTTATTAAACATCATATAATTATACATTTGACTCTCTGTCATTTTATTATCCTTAATTGTCAATAAATAAGAACCAATAACAGAATCTTGTACAATTTCAATGGACGGTTTAGAATTTCCAGGACTAATTAAATTTTCTTGAACTAAACTGATTCTTTCTAATTCTGTTTGTGTTTGTAATGATTGTGGTACGTGCATATTCATTTCATCCCCATCAAAGTCAGCATTGTATGGCTGACATACTGTTACATTTAATCGAAATGTGCTATGTGGTAATATTACAATTTTATGTGTCATCATAGACATTTTATGTAATGTAGGTTGCCTGTTAAATAAACAAGGATCTCCATCAATTAAATGTCTATGAACACTATCGCCAACTTCTAATTCATTTGCTATTTTAACAACATCAACATGTTTTAATGATATGTTTCTTTGATTACCAAATCTACCCTTAGTAACTGTTTTAGCTCCTGGATACTTATTTGGACCATTTAATATCATTTTTCTTAATTTATCAATGTTAAATACATTTACAATTTCAGGAAATGTTAAATTCATTGCTATTTTCTCAGGTACTCCAAATTGATCAATATCTAAATTTGGATCCACAGAAATAACTGTTCTACCAGAATAATCAACACGTTTTCCCATAATATTCATTCTTAATCTTCCTTCTTTGCTCTTCAATCTTTGAGTAATTGCCTTTAAAGGTCTATATGTTGAACGCTGTGTTTGTTGCCCAACACCAGGAATTTCATTATCCATATATGTACTAACATGATATTGTAATAAACCTTGAAAATTATCAATGTTTTTCTTATTTGTTGGATTATTTTCAATAGCATTTTTTAACATTTTATTTGCTTTTACTATCATAGCTAAACCATATGTTAAGTCATCTTCAGACCTTTGATTATCTGATTGTCTAATAGATGGTCTCACAGCAGGAGGAGGAATCGCCAAACTATTAATAATCATCCACTCAGGACGACTATATTTTGATGACAATCCAAGAAAATCAACATCTTCATTTTTAATTTTTTTAAAAATTTGATATACTACCAAAGGTGTAAAATTTTGTAAATTTGTAGCTTTTTCTGTATCTTTAAATGTAGTTTGAGCAAATTCAGCATAAATTTTTACTATATTATTATTTTCTTTATTTTTTCTTATATATTTTGTTGGTTGTAATGCTTGACAACCTCCATTAAATAAACATTTTTTGTTTTTATTACATATTTCATAAACTGCCTTAAATCTTCCTAAACCTTTTTTGTTATTTAATTCATTAAGTAATAAAGGATCATTCTTATCAATTAATAATTTTGAACAATGAAAACATACACACTTTAAAGTTTTTTCTATAATAGACATAAAATGATAATTAAATACTGGTAAAGCTAAATCAATTTTACCAAAATAACCAGGACATAATTCTGCCTTTTTTTCATCAATTGGACATATAATAGCAGCATCTATTGAACCCATATTATGGTCAAATAAACCATTATTTTTGGGCATATTACCTTCATAAGTATCAAAGGTTAATATCTCAGCAACAGAGCCTTTATTAATATCTTCATGACTGAATAAACTAAACTGAATTTTATCTATATTTTCTAAATAATTAACATTTTGTAATTCACGTAGTAATTGCGTCATAAGAGTATATTATATTATTAGTATATAATTTTTAAGTAGAATAATAATCATATTTTTTTTTTTTATTAAAAAATGTATTAAAAAATGTATTAAAAAATGTATTAAAAAATGTATTAAAATTTTTAATAATTATGAACTTAAAAAAGAATAAAATAATTTATAACTAATATAAAATGTTAAAAATATAGATTATTAGTGCAATACATTATATATGAATATGTTTTATTAACTTATCTAATAAATACATAAATGGAGTATTTATAGGTTCTTTTTCAAATGTATTTAAATAATTAGTAAAATCTTTTTTTGATTTTTTTAATTTATTATCATCAAAAATTTTTTTATAAATTAAATATATAATATATAAGATAAATAATATATAAATATCTTTTTTTTGAATTTTAGTATTTCTTAATACATATATTGGAATAATTTTTATAAAAAAATTAACAATAACAAATAAAAATGCTTTATAATAATTTTTATAACTTAAAAATAAGATAAACATAATAGAATTTACTATTAATCCAATAATTAATCCTAAATATGGATTATAAACTACAATATTTAATTTGTATAATATAAACCAAAAAAATAACCAATATGAAAATATAAAATCAATTCTTACTATTTTATTTTCGTTCATTTGTTTTAATTATATTTATACTTATATTTAATTATTTTCAAAAATAATATCATATTTATCTACTAAATAAGATTCTAATTTTTTATCATATTTTTTATTTTTTTTTTCTAATTCTTGATAATATTCTTGATAATTTTCTAAAGGTACTAATATTCCATATTTATTATCTTCGCTTTTTGAAATATATTCTAGTTCTAACATTAATTTTTCTTTTTGATAAAGTTTAATTTTAGCATTTATATTTACATAGAAAGATATATCTTTTTCTGTTTTTTCGTTAAATAATATTAAACAAGAATACATTTCACCTTCTTTTAAATATAAATTCCAATTTTTATTTAAATCTTCAATATCATTATAATCATTTTCTTGGCAATATGAACAACCGCTATTTTTTAATAAATTTTTAATAAATTCCATATAATAAGTATTATATTAATAATTAAGTCTAAACTTAATAAATATATTTTTTAAACAATTATTTTTTATTTTTATTTTATTTTCATCAATATTTTTATCTTTTTCATAATTTATTTTTTTTGTAAATAATTTTTTAAATAATTTTATTTTTGATTTCCAAAAATATCTTTTTTTTTTATTTAATATATTTAAATTATTTGATTTATTTATATTATTTTCATCTAATACATATACTTTATTCATTATTTTATTATATATTTATAATAGAATGATTTTATATTTATAAAAAATTTAAATTTTATATAATCATTAAAAATCACTATATAAATGTCTATGTAATATAACATAAGCATTTTTATTCAAATCTCTACCAAATATTTGATATGTTTCATCTAAATCTTTTTTAAAATGCTCAATAAATTCTTGTTTTATTTTTTTATATTTTGAATTTATATTTTCAAATATTTCTTTTGAATAAAAAATATGAATATTCATTTCTTCAAATATTTCAAAGTCATTCGAAAAGAAATGTTCTTTATTTTCTAAATAAGCATTTATCAATACAATAGCATCATCTTTAGTTAATTGATAAATATAATTATTAAATGATATAACTAGCTTATCTAAAATTATTTGCTCATTTAATTTATTATACAAATCCAAATTTTCAAAAACCTCTTTTATTATTTGTTTTGTTGTTCTTCTTTTTTTCGCCAATAATTCATCATATTCATAACAAATTCTTCGAATAATATCTGAACTAACTGTTAAAAACATTTCCAATATTTCAATATAAGATCTTATAGACTCATTATGAATTGTATCATATAGAATTAAATATTTCCATGATTTTTCATTTATTTCATCACATAAATATTTAATTCTATAATCTTCAAAATTATCTTTAAATAAACCTTTATATTCATTTATTAAATCAGCTTCAATTTCTTGATTTAATAAAAACAAATGATGAATCCATGAATTTCTAGTATAAAAAGAAATTCTTGGATATAATTCTCGAATATGTCCGCATGCATTATTTTCTAATCGTGCTTGGTCTCCAACATTATTCATTTTAGCTAAATAATCAAAAAAATGTTGATTATGAACAGGACCTTTATCAATTTTAAGACTTATCCAGTCAAAAACAACATGACAATTTGTGCAAAACATTTGATTACATCCACTTAATTTAAAAATAGGAATATAACAATTAGGACATGGTTTTGAATCTTTCATAATCATTTCTGCTGATTCTATGTTTTCTCTAACACAAGTATGGTCAGTATCTCTAATCATTAAACATGCTTTACATAATGAAATATCACAAATTTCACAAATATATTTATTATTAATAAATCCTTTACATGATTCAATAGGACATTTTGTTATATAACTAATCTTATTTTCTGTTTCCTTTTTTTTATTTATTCTAGAATCATATATTTTATTTTCCAATACTTTAATTTGTTCATTTAAATCATATTTTTTTTTGTTTCTTTCAAAAATTAATTCTTTAGATTTTTTATCAAACTCTTTTTTTTCAAGTTTTAATTGTTTTACAGAAGTTTCTATTTTCTTATTTGTTAATAATGAATTTACTTCTTTTTTTAAACTTCTCAATTCAAGAACCATTCTAAATTTAGGTACAGAATCCATTAATTTATTTTTCTCTTTTTCCAATAATAAATTAGAATAATAGTCTAAAAATACTTTTTTACACCATTTTGTATCATTATTTGCTAATATAAATTCAATATTTAAACCTTTTTTACAATAAATGCATACAGGATCTTGTAAATCCATTGTTAATCCATATTGAAAACATGGCTCACATATTTCAACACTACAATGAGGACATATAATAATGTCATTAGCATTTTTTTTTTCTGTACATAATGTACATTCAATCTTTTTTTTGGACATAATATATTTAAATTGATTTATATTATGAATATAAAAAAAAAATCATTTTTTTATAATTTTATATATAAA
>JGI20156J14371_10003007_pt1 | contig 12869 bp, 14 predicted proteins | sample COG_06_FD_14371 | JGI IMG/M metagenome (IMG submission 14371)
ACGGCAGCGACACTTAAGTTTAAGGACTGAACACCTAGCTGCTTTTCAAGATTCGAACTAATAGGCTGCTTTGCTTTGCGACAAAGGCGCTTAACACGGGCCTCTGTATCGTCACCAGAAAGTGTAGTTAAGTCCATTAAACTGATCGCCTTAAGAAGCCAAGCAGCTTGCTTGTCTTTTTTAATACTTCGACGAGTCCCATAATTACTACAACGCCTCTCTACAGCACTTTTGTTAATTGATATGCTGGAGATTTCATCAAGTCTGAAATCTATACCCGGGTTTCTTATATTATCTTTATACTCTTCAATTGGGTGCGAATCGACCAAATTAATGATTTTGTTATCCTCTAAAGAATCAAGATTATTAGTTGAGTTTTTTTTAGTATTCATAGTCTTTATGCTCAATTCATATTACTGATTTTTTAGATAAGAAATTAAGATTTTTTCAACTGTCTCTGCAGCTTTATTTGCAAAAGCAATTGTTTGTTCGTGGCTTATTTTAGTATCACCCATTCCTGCTGCATAATTTGTTATCACTGAGAGAGCACATAGCCGAATACCCTGATGGCGAGCTAAAATGACTTCTGGAACAGTTGACATCCCTACAGCATACAGTTGACATCCCTACAGCATTGGCACCTAGCACTTTAACTGCATTAATTTCAGCAGGAGTTTCAAATTGAGGTCCACTAAACCAAGCATATACGCCTTCATGNANACTTATGTTATTTTGAGCTGCTGATAAGCGCATATCATCATTTAATTTTGGATCATATGCGTTAACCATATCAACAAACCGCTCATTTCCTTCAGCTCCAAAAAGTGGGGAAACGCCTGTCATGTTAATATGGTCCGTTATTAGCATAACACTTCCAGGTGAGGCTTCCTTGACTGTGCTTCCTGCAGCATTAGTTAAAACTAAGCTTTCACAGCCGATTGCACATAAAGTTTGAATAGCTACTGCCATAATACTGGCCTGACCCTGTTCATAATAATGGGCGCGGCCCTGCATGATAACAACCTTAGTCTCTTTAATTTCACCAAACAAAAGCTTCCCAGCATGACCCCCAACACCAGTAAAGGAAAGCCTGGTAAGTCCTTAAAGTCAAGGCTAGACTCTGTTTTCATGTTGTCACAAAATTGCCCTAATCCTGAACCTAGGATAAGTCCAATTTGAGGCTTAAAGCCCTTAGTATGTTGATGAATAACATCAACACAATCTTGCACTTGACTCATTAGAGGTGCTCCGGTCCAAATGATTGAGGGAGAAGCTCAGATAGATTCATTCGATTTTGAATGCCGTCTGGCGAGCACATAATAATCTGCGTAGTTGAATCTGAGAACTCTCTAATTCTTTGTCTACAGCCACCACAAGGTATTCCACCTTCGTCATTTTTTGTCATTACATAAATTTGATTTATTTTTCTCTCTCCACCCATAACCATTGCTGCAATAGCAGACGCTTCTGCACAATTTCCAAGGGGATAGCTTGCATTTTCAACATTACATCCAGTGAACTTATTGCCTTTGTCTGTAATAATTAAGACACCAACTGGATAGTTTGAATAGGGCACGTATGCTTTACTCATAGCTTCCTTAGTAGCTTTGATGTGGCTCTCTTCATTCATTTCTATAACTCCTTAATGTAAGGCTGTGCAGAAGCTTTAGGTGGGACAGCTTTTCCAATAAACCCAGCTAGCAGAATAATTGTTAGAATATAAGGTGTTGCTTCAATGAGTTGAACAGGAATTTCGCCAACACCAGGGATAGCTATGCCCTGAAGCCTTATCGAGATAGCATCTAAAAAAGCAAATAGAAAGCACGCTGCGAGTACTTTATAGGGGTGCCATTTTCCAAAAATAAGGGCAGCAAGAGCAATAAACCCACTACCAGCAGTCATGTCTTTGACAAACTGTGCATTATAGGCTGTAGCAAGATATACACCCCCAATTCCACATAAAATTCCGCCTATTAAAAGTGCTTTATATCTAAGAGCTTCAACAGAAATTCCGGCAGTATCAACCGCCTTTGGATTCTCTCCTACAGCTCGAAGTCGAAGACCAAATCGAGTGCGAAACACAACCCACCAAACCATAGGAACAATTGCAAAAGCAAGGTAAACCAAAATGTTATGTCCACTGATAAGCTCTCTATAAATAACTCCTAAAACGGGTATATGATCGACTAGTTCAAGACCTGGCAAGTCAATCGATAGAAACCTTTGGTCATTTTTAAGGGTTGGAGTAATTCCAGCTTTCTTAAACCATGCCAGGCTTAGGATCATTGTGAGTCCAGCCGCCAAGATATTAATTGCAACTCCACTCACAATCTGATTTCCTTTGTAGGTAATGGATGCGAAGCCATGAATCATTGCTAGAGCAGCGGATGCGAAAATACCAGCTAGCAACCCAATCCATGGAGAGCCAAAAATTGCAGCGGCACTTGCAGCAATAAAGGCAGACATTAAGAGCTTACCCTCAAGTCCAATATCAACGACACCTGATCGTTCAGCAAAAAGACCAGCCATGGATGCAAAAATTAGGGGAACACAAACTCGAACAGATGCATCTAATGTCAATACAGTGCTTAAGAAAAAATCACTCATTCTGTTACCTCAATAGGGGCTAAAAAGCGAATTAAAACAGGTCGATAAAGATATTCTAGGCCACCACAAAACAAAATAACAAGACCCTGCATGACCACAACAATATCCCTAGAAACGTTTTGAAGTTCAAAGTCAAGTTCCGCACCACCTTGATAAAGGATTCCAAACAAGAATGCAGCAATAAGAATTCCAATAGGATGGTTGCGACCCATAAGTGCAACTGCAATTCCACCAAAACCATAGCCATAATTAAAGTTCAAGAACAACCGATGCTGAACACCCATAAGTTCATTGATTCCAACTAAGCCAGCTAAGGCCCCGGAGATGCACATTGTTACAATAATTATTTTCTTTGGATTTATACCGCCATAGATCGCCGCATCATTACTTTTGCCGACAGCACGAATTGCAAAACCCCAGCGAGTATGCCAAAGGAAAAACCAAACCAACCCTGAGAAAAATAAAGCAACAAGAATCGATAAATTAAGGGGGGATTTAGCAATCTTGTAACCAAAACTAGCAAAAATATCATGAACAAAAGGGAGCCATGAAGCTTTAATAAAGTCACCACTTTCAGGTGACATCTCTCCAACTTCTCTTAAAACATTGACAAGAACATAGACCATCAACGCTGAAGCTAAAAAGTTAAACATAATGGTTGTAATAACAATATGACTGCCACGATACGCCTGCAAATAAGCTGGAATAATAGCCCATAGGGCGCCAAATAATAAGCCACCAGATATCGCTAAAGGGATGACAATCCAGGCACTTAAGGCTGGATTAAGATAAAGCGCTACTAAAGCAGTTCCAAGACCTCCAACATAGGCTTGGCCCTCACCACCAATATTGAACAATCCAGCATGAAAAGCAACCGCAACAGCTAAACCAGTAAAAACAAAATTGGTAGCATAATAAAGCGTATAACCTAAACCTTCATCGTAGCCAAGCGCTCCATAAATTAATATCTTAGTTGCCTCGATTGGATCAACTCCGATTAAAAGAAATACCACGGCAGTTGCTAAAAAGGCCGTCAAGACATTGAGTAGTGGCAGTAGGAGGCCATTAATCCATGACAGGCGTCTCTCACGATTCATAGCTGAGCTCCTTTCATTTCTTCTTCAGTTTCAAGGGCATTAGCCATCATCATGCCTAGCGTCGCTTCATCAGCATCTGCACCGTTAACTGTCCCAGTAATTTCTCCATCACACATTACAATAATTCGATCACTGAGCGACATGATTTCTTCTAACTCAACAGAGATTAAGATAATAGCTTTTCCAGCATCTCTCATTTCGATGATTCGTTTTCTAATGAATTCAATGGCACCAATGTCAACACCCCTCGTAGGCTGACCAATAATTAGAACTTCAGGGTCTCTCTCAAACTCTCTGGCTAAAATGAGTTTTTGCTGGTTTCCACCTGAGAAATTTGACGACATAAGGTTTGGATTGCTTGGTCTCACATCAAAGGCCTTCATCAAGGATTCGCAGTTTGCTTTAACTGAGGCTCGTTTCAACCAAACTCCCTGGTTAATATTTTTGTCATTATGGTAGCCCAAAAGAGCAGTTTCACTTGCAGTGAATTCAGAAATCATTCCCATTCTTTGACGATCTTCAGGAACATGCGCAACACCTAAATTTCGAAGTTGTTCAGGGTTTAGTTTATTACTAGAGGAGATCGTCTCCCCCATAATTTCAATTGAACCTTTAGAGATCGGAAGAATTCCCGCTAAAGCTTTTAAAAGTGTTCCCTGGCCGTTGCCAGTAACACCAGCAATGCCTAATATTTCACCGGAACGAGCTTCAAAGCTAATATTGGATACACGTTTTAAGCCTTGCTCATTTTTAATTTCAAGGTTCTTTGCTGTGAGGACAGGGCTGCCTATTTTGGCTTTAGATTTCTCAATATTAAGTAAAACTTTTCTACCAATCATTAGCTCTGCAAGTTCTTCAGGGTTGGTTTTATTTGTTTCGCGATGTGCAACCATTTTTCCTGCACGCATGACTGAAACGTGATCAGTAATGCTCATTATTTCACGCAACTTATGAGTGATCAATATGATAGTGACGCCTTGATTTTTGAGTGCCTCAAATATTCGGAATAATTCATCAGACTCTTGAGGCGTTAAAACACCAGTCGGCTCATCCAAAATGAGTACTTTAGCACCCTTATAAAGCCCTTTAAGTATTTCAACTCGTTGCTGCATTCCAACTGAGAGCTCTTCTACAGCAATATCAAGTTCAACTTCCAATCCATATTCCTTAGCTAGCCTAGTTAACTCAATTCTAGCATTGGAGAGACTTTCAGTTATTAGGGCGCCACCTTCACTACCAAGAACTACATTCTCTAGTACTGTAAAGTTATCCACAAGCATAAAGTGCTGATGGACCATCCCAATTCCTGCTTCGATAGATTGCTTTGAGCTTGTAGCTCTAAAGTCTTTGTCAAAGACTTTAATTTGGCCAGAGTCTGCCTGATAGAAACCATATAGGATACTCATCAGTGTAGATTTACCGGCACCGTTCTCTCCCACAATTCCATGAATTGAGCCAGATTCAACGCTCAAGTTAACCTTATCGTTAGCGTGAACAGCTCCGAAATGTTTATCTACATTTATAAGTTCAATAGCAATATTTGACTTAGCCATAGATATTTTTTAACCGATAAATAGATTCATTATAGTTGTAAGCGTTTAAAACTTTAATATATAGTCTTACAAAAATCACATATTAAAGTTAAAAAAAAACATCCGGCCTTTTGGGCCGGATGTTTATAGGATAAAAAAGCTACTCTTTATAGAGGGCAGCTATTATCNCTCATGTAGTCATGNACTACGATGTCACCAGAAATAATTGCGGCTCTAGCAGCATCAACAGCAGCAAGCATATCAGCAGAAACTAGGTCTGCGTTATACTCGTCCATTGCAGCACCAACGCCGTCTTCTGCAACACCGTTAACACTAAAACCAGCTTCCCAGTTACCAGCAACAGCAGCTGCAAAACTGTTATAAGCAGCTAATCCTACCTTCTTATACATAGAAGTAAGCATAGTTCCTGGTTGCATATAGTTTTGGTTTGAGTCAACACCAATCGCTAAAACACCCATATCTGCAGCAGTTTGATATACACCAATACCAGTTCCACCAGCAGCAGCATAAACTACGTCAGCGCCATTTTCAACTTGGCTACGAGTAATTTCACCACCCTTAGTTGGGTTACCCCATGCAGCAGGTGTAGAGCCAGTCATCTGAGCTAAAACATTCATTGAGCTGTCAGCATGTGCAACACCTTGCTTATAGCCACACTCAAAACGACTAATTAATGGAATGTCCATTCCACCAACAAATCCAACAGTTCCTGAGTTTGAAGCCATAGCAGCCATAACACCAACTAGGAAAGAACCTTCGTGCTCTTTATAGATAACGTTTTGAACATTTGGAGCGTCAACGACACCATCAATAATAGTGAACTGAGTATCCGGATATTCAGCAGCTGCAGCAGCAACCGCATTAGCCATAGTAAAACCTACAGCAACAACTGGTGAATAACCACGTTGAGCAAATTTCTTAAGACTTTGCTCCATCATGGCTTCGTTAGTTGGTTCAAGTTCAGTAACAGCTATTCCAGTATCATTCATGAATCTAGTAATACCATTAAAAACAGCCTCGTTAAAAGACTTGTCATTCTTACCGGCAGTATCATAAACAACCGCTGGTTTAACATGTCCATCAGCTTGAGCTATCGGTGCTGCTAAAAGAAACGTAGAAGCAATGACCGCTAAGCCAGTTTTTTTGATCAATCCACTCAAATGTGAACGTTTCATGTTTTTCATTGTGTACTCTCCTTAGTTATTAATCTCATTTATAAATAGAAAGAAAAACCGTCATTAAAAAAAAGACAGCTAAGACATCTTTAATATTTAACTCAAGTTTAGTTTAAAGTATATAGAAAATAAATTCCCGAGTTGTCAATATTCTATTCTGGAAGGAGGTCTTTGTCAAAAAAAAATTGATATATTTTTTATTCTTTGATCTTTAGTATCTTTCAGCCATGTTTGTTAATTATTTTTTATCAATTATTTGAATTCTAATAAATGAATGTTTACAATAATCGATATCAAATTTAGGCATATAATTAATGCATTTTGAAGCTTATATAGTCATTTATAGTTAAAATTATTATGAATAAAAAGATCATTCAGAGTCTTAATAGTTATCCACGCGATATGACTGGATATGGGCAAAACTCTATCAACCCAAAGTGGCCTAATAATGCAAAAGTAGCCGTTCAGTTTGTTCTTAACTATGAGGAGGGTGGTGAAAATTGCATACTTCATGGTGATAATGCTTCCGAAGCCTTTCTCTCTGAAATCGTTGGCGCAAAGCCATATGAAGGTGTCAGACATATGAGTATGGAATCGATCTATGAATACGGATCAAGGGCCGGAGTTTGGAGAATACTTCGACTTTTTAAAGAGTTTGATATCCCAATTACTGTTTTTGCTGTGGCTCTTGCTATAGCTAGAAATAAAGAATTAGCTAATTATTTAGTTGAGCATAATTATGATATTTGTGCCCATGGTTTTCGCTGGATAGACTACCAGTATGTTGATGAAAATACTGAACGAGATCACATCAAAGATTGTATTTCAATGCTGACAGAGTTCTTAGGAAAGAGACCCGAAGGATGGTATACAGGAAGAAATAGCCCAAATACAAGGAGGCTAATTATTGAAGAGGGTGGATTTCTCTATGACAGCGACTCTTATGACGATGATTTACCTTATTGGGCAAATAGCTTTGACACTGAAAAGAAGCACTTAATCATTCCATATACCTTAGATGTAAATGATATGAGGTTTGCATCGCCCCAAGGCTTTAATTCAGGTGATCAATTTTTTAATTATTTGAAAGATAGCTTTGATGCTTTATATAAAGAAGGAGAGACTAGCCCTAAAATGATGTCGGTCGGGATGCATGCAAGAATACTGGGAAGGCCTGGGAGGATTATGGCCATGAGAAGATTTTTAGAATATATTAAAACTTTTGATAATGTTTGGTTGTGCTCTAGAAGAGATATTGCAGACCATTGGTATAACAATTTTTAGATTTAAGATTATGAAACTACCATCTGATTTAGCATCATACTCCTCAGAAAAGTACCTAAAGACTTTTGAAAACCTTTACGAGCATTCGCCTTGGTTTGTAGAGCAGTCTTTAGAGCTCGTAGCTTTGAATGAGAAATATAACAACCTTGAAAAATTTCATGCTATATTGTCTGAAATTATGCTCTCATCGGATAACAATATGCAGGACGATCTGATTACTGCACATCCACTATTGGCCGGTAAAAAAGCGCAAAACAATGAGCTGACAGATTTCTCTACAACTGAGCAAAAATCTGCAGGACTCAGTGACTGCACTGATGATGAAATTAAACTTTTTGAAAAGCTCAATGAGGAGTATTTTTCAAAGTTCGACTTTCCTTTTATTATGGCTGTTAAAGAAAAAAATAAAACCGAAATTATCTCGACCTTTTTGGAGCGCAAGAATAACTCTAGAGATGAAGAAAGGACAAATGCTTTAGTTGAAATTAATAAGATAGCTTGGCTTAGAATTAAGGAGATTTATGGAATATAAAGAACTCATCGATGTTGCTTGCTCAGATACTGGGGCTAAAGTCATTTATTGTAGTGATGAATTCTTTGCTGACTCTTCTCGTATGCTCCAACCGAGCGACCCAGTTTGGATTGATGATAAGTATGATGACAATGGCAAATGGATGGACGGATGGGAAAGTCGAAGAAGAAGGGATGGTAAGGATGACTTTTGCTTTATTCGTTTAGGTAAGAAAGCATCTGTCAAAGGTTTTAATGTTGATACAACCCACTTCACGGGAAATTTTGCTCCAGGAATTTCAATTCAGGGATGCTCTGTTCCTGGCGGTACAACCGATGATCTCGTTGTAGACAGTAGTGCAGTCACAGAATGGTTTGATCTTCTAGGCAAAAAAGAAATTAAGGGTGATTCTCATAACCGTTTTGAATGTGCAGCAAATAATCCAATTACCCATTTAAAAATTACACTTCACCCTGATGGAGGTATTGCAAGACTCAGAGTTTATGGTGAGTTCTGGGAGGATGAGAGAGACTCAAATTTTGAGGGTATTAACGTTCTGTCTAAAGAGAGTGGTGCTAGAGCTTTATATGCAAACGATGAGCACTTTGGCTGCTTAAGCAATGTATTAGAAAAACATGAGCCATTAAGCATGGCTGATGGCTGGGAAACTAGAAGGAGAAGAAAGCCAGGTAACGACTGGGGTGTTCTCGCACTTTCAAAGCCTGCTCAGGTCGAGGAAATCATTGTAGACACTAAATTTTTTAAGGGTAACTTTCCACATACATTTTCTCTTTCCACAGCGAATATTTCTGATCAAGAAGACGCTAGCATTATAGAAAGTAGTAAGTCTTGGACCAAGCTACTGGAAAGAAAAAAACTAGGGATGAATCAAATCCATACTTTTGGTATGAAAGACATTTTGCACAACGAACCCTTTACACATGTCCGAGTTGATATCTATCCGGATGGTGGAATCGCTCGATTAAAATTTATTGGTAAATTTATTTAACTATGCAAAATATAAAACTTATTCCAGAAAAATTAACTTCTGAAAATTTTTCCGATTTTGGAGAGGTCGTTTCAATTGAAAGTAAAGAGTCCAGAACAATCAATGATGGCTTTGCTCAAAAATTTTCAGATATCGCAACTCTTGATACTTTAGAGGAAAAAGGTCAAACGAGTGTTCATATATTTGTCGCAAAGAGTAGGAGATTTCCGCTGCATATTTCAATGTTAGAAAAACATCCTTACTTTAGCCAAACTTTCATACCAAGGCACTCTTCTCCTTTTATAGTAGTTGTTGCGCCACCTTCGCAGAGCCCTATCATTGAAAACTTGAGGGCCTTTATTACGAATGGGCAGCAAGGAATAAATTATTCACGAGGTGTTTGGCATTTTCCACTCATAAGTATTAATGATAATTCACAATTTATTGTGATTGACAGAAAACATAATGAGGAATTTGATACTATTGAGCAGTGCGAAGAAGTCTCTATTGATGACATTAATGTGGTGTTGGAGTTTAACTTATGATGCAAATATATCTAATGGATTGGCTTAATTTAGCTTTAAAACTTCTCCATGTAATTGCTGGTATAGCTTGGATTGGGGCGTCATTCTATTTTAACTGGCTTGAAAATAAACTTGATCGATTAAATAATAGAGATGAAATAGCTGGAAATCTATGGGCAGTTCATGGTGGTGGCTTTTATCATCTAGAAAAATACAAGAAATATCCTCAAACCCTTCCAGAGCCATTGCATTGGTTTAAGTGGGAAGCGTACGTTACTTGGCTATCAGGAATTTCGCTTCTCTCAGTTATATATTATTTTAATGCTAGTACCTATTTATTAGCTACTGATAGCTCAATATCTGCAATAAATGGCATTGGGTTGAGCTTATTAGGCTTGTTACTTTTTTGGCTTATATATGACATCTTATGTAAGTCAAGATTGGTTAATAAGTCAGCAATTTTTATAGCAATCATATTTATAGTGATTTCATTTTTTTCATATTTCTATAGTAATATTTTTAATCCCAGAGCGGTTTACATGCAAATTGGCGCTATGGTTGGAACGGTTATGGTCGCAAATGTTTTTTTTGTGATTATTCCAGTTCAAAAAAAGCTGGTTGATGCTTGTGAAAACGCCACAGAAGTTAGTTTAGAGCTTGGAAAAACAGGATATCTTCGCTCTCGACATAATAACTATTTCACCTTGCCAGTTTTATTTATGATGATTAGTGGACATTATCCAACGATTTATAGTGGTGATTATGGTTGGTTGGTATTAATCGCTGTCATTGGGATTTTAGTGATGGTACGTCATTACTTTAATTTAAGGGGGGTTGGTAAAGCAAAAAATAGCTTAATTGCAATAATTGTATTATCAACATTAGCTTTAATTTATGTTTTGGCTCCATCACAAAGTAAAGATCAAAATCAGAATAAAGAAATAGTAACTATTGCTGAAGCTCAAATCATTATTGAAAAACACTGCGTAAGTTGTCACGCTGCAGAACCTTCAAACAAGGCATTTGCAATTGCGCCAAATGGCATAATGCTTGATACTCAAGAAAATATTATTACCCATAAGAATCAGATATATAAGCAAGCAGTTTTATCTAAAGCTATGCCAATAATTAACACTACAAATATGACCGATGAAGAGAGAGAGAAATTAGGGATTTGGATTGAGGCAAATTAATGATTGAATACAATCACTATCGAGGGTCAATTTACCACTGTTTTGAGAGTGGGGGAGAGGTAGAGCCAATCTATATAGAGGATGGCCTAATGGTTGTTGATGTTGATTCGGGAAAAATTGTTGAAGTTGGTGCCTTTAATGAACTTTTTTCTAAGTGGCCAAATGCAAATTCATCAAATCATTTTAAGGATAGTTTAATAATGCCTGGCTTCATTGATACTCATGTGCATTACCCTCAGTACAAAGTCATAGCTTCATATGGAACGAGTCTTTTAGACTGGCTTAATAAATACACTTTCATTGAAGAACAAAAATTTTGTGATGAGGCTTATGCGTCTANAGTTGCAGATTTATTTCTTGATGAACTCATTAAAAATGGTACCACTACAGCAATGACTTTCTGTACTTCATACAAGCAATCTGTAGACATTTTTTTTACTGCTGCTGAAAAGAAAAATCTCAGAATGATTGCTGGTAAAGTGATGATGGATAGAAATGCTCCAGAAGGCCTTTGCGACAATTCAGATGATAGTTATTTTGATTCAAAAGAGCTTATTGAAAAATGGCACAATAAGGGACGAATGAGTTATGCAGTTACCCCTAGATTTGCTCCTACATCTTCTTCTGAACAACTTAAGCAGGCAGCTAAATTGTTGGATGAGTATTCAGATACTAATGGAAATAAAGGTTTGCTCATGCAAACACATTTGAATGAAAATATTGACGAAATTGAGTGGGTAAAAGAACTCTTCCCAGATTCAAAAAACTATTTTGATGTCTACGACAGCTTTAATTTATCTGGCACTAATTCAGTTTTTGGTCATTGTATTTATAATACTGATGAAGAATATAAACGTATTGCTGATTCGGGTTCTAAAGTTTCGCTATGCCCAAGATCCAATTTATTTCTTGGGAGTGGTTTATTTGAGGTTGATAAATTAGAAGCCTTTGGAATAGATTTTGCACTCGCTTCAGATGTTGGAGGGGGTGATAGCTTTTCAATGTTTCAGGTTATGAATGAAGCTTACAAAATATGTCGGTTAAATGACTATAACTTAGATCCTGTTAAAGCCTTTTATCTGACAACACTAGCTGCTGCTAAAGTACTTAATATGGAAGATCATATTGGTAATTTTGATTCTAATAAGGAGGCAGATTTTATTGTCATTGATTTAAAGGCCACAGAATTAATAAAGAACAAACTTGAAACCTCAAATAATATTAGCGATATATTGTTTAATTTGATGACCCTTGGAGATGATAGACTAATTAAAGAGGTCTATATTCTGGGTCAAAATATTTACAAAAAAAAGGAAGCATAATGGGACAACTAACAACTCATATATTAGATACTTCGGCAGGCATTCCTGCAAGTGATGTGGTTATAAATTTATATCGAAGAGATGGTACAAGCTCAACCCATATTAAATCAACAAAAACTAATACAGATGGTCGATGTGATAAACCTTTGCTGTCAGAAGAAGAGTTTGATGAGGGTTGTTATGAGCTTGAATTTATAGTTAATGATTATTTTGAAGCAAAAAATATAAATTGCCCTTTTTTAAAAGATGTCATTATTCGTTTTAGTATTAGTGAAAAAAGTGAAAATTACCATGTGCCACTTTTAATTTCTCCTTATAGTTATTCAACATATCGAGGAAGCTAATGTATTTTTTGCTTAATCAAAACTCTTCACCAACTGATCTTGGTTTAATTAATCCAAATACTACTGTTCTGGAGTGGTTAAGAAGTAATCAGCTTGTAGGCACAAAGGAAGGCTGTGGTTCAGGAGATTGTGGGGCTTGTACTGCTGTTATTGGTGAAATTGTTACAAGTAATAAGACTAGTAAGATCGAGTACAAGAGTATAAATACATGTATGGCGCTAGCCTATGGTTTGGTTGGTAAGCATTTAGTCACTGTTGAGGGCTTAATGGA
>JGI20156J14371_10003008_pt1 | contig 12868 bp, 11 predicted proteins | sample COG_06_FD_14371 | JGI IMG/M metagenome (IMG submission 14371)
TCCGCATTCTCAAACGAATAACCAGCATGCTCTTTATCTTGGATGTCCTCCAGAATGTTCGTAGCCGACGTCTTACCCTGCAGTTCTGGGTAACGATTGGCTAATTTCGCTCGGACATTGGAGCCCCCGGACAATTCGCTNATCAAAATCTTGCGGCTATTGCCGACGCTTTCTGGCGTCACATGCTCGTAGGTTTCGGGATTTCTTTGAACGGCCGATACATGCACGCCGCCTTTATGNGCAAACGCTGAACTGCCGACATAGGGCTGACCGAGNGGCCCGTCAAAGGCCAAGGTTTCCCAGACTTTGCGAGACAACCGCGTTANGCCTTGAAGCCGACCTTCCGGCAAGCACCTATAACCATATTTCAACTCTAGATTCGCAATAATGGTGGTTAAATCAACGTTACCGCAGCGCTCACCAATGCCATTGATGGTGCCCTGCACCTGGCAAACGCCTGCCTCAACCGCACGCAGCGTATTCGCCACCGCCAAGCCGCCATCATTGTGAACATGAATCCCCAATTGAATTGCAGGTAGGTGGCCGCGCGCGGCGCCTATTGCGCGCTCGATTTCGTGGGGCAACGCACCCCCGTTGGTATCACACAAGATTACACGATCGGCGCCGCCGGACATCGCTGATTCAAGGGTTGCCAAGGCATAGCCTGGATCGCTCTTGAAACCATCAAAAAAGTGCTCCGCATCATAAAAAACCGGCTTTTGGGTCGCCTCTTTCAAATAGGCAACCGAGCCTTCAATCATTTCAAGGTTTCGTTCAGCTGTGATGCGCAGCGCTTGCTCGACATGTAAATCCCAGGACTTCCCAAATATGCACGTCACATCGGCTTTGGCCTGAACTAACATCTCCAGGAAGTGGTCGTCCTCGGGCAAGCAATCCGCACGATGGGTTGAGCCAAAAGCAGATACCTTAACTTGCTCAAAGCTTCTGTCCTGACACGCTAGAAAAAAATCATTGTCTTTTGGGTTCGAACCGGGCCAGCCTCCTTCAAGATACATCACACCGATCGAATCCAACATGTCGGCTATGGCAAGCTTGTCAACCAAGGACAAGTTGACGCCTTCACCTTGATTACCGTCTCTCAGCGACGTGTCATAAATCTCGATCTGTCTTGAGGTGCTCATCCCGAGTGATCCGAGTAACTCAATCTCGCAGCCACCGCTTGAATCGCGTCTTTGGCAACCAGCAATTCATCCAAAGGATCAAACCGTCCGGTTAAGAAGGCCTCACGCGCACTGTCTTTCATCGTGAACGAAAACTGCTCGTTGGCGAAGATGAGGGTTTGCGCCTGAAGATCGATTAAGAACTCTGCATCGGGATGATGTCCTACAAGTGCTGCCAACGCTTTGCGCTGCGTCTTTTCCATGATCAAGCACGGCATACCCAGCGTTGTACAATTGCCATGAAAAATCTCCGCAAAGCTTTCGGCAATGATGACCTCAAATCCAAATTTCTGCAGCGCTTGCGGGGCATGCTCACGACTCGAACCACAACCAAAATTGGTATCCGAGATCATGATACTGGCCCCTTGATGAACGGGCGCATCCAGGATATGCCCCTTGGACACGTCCTGGGTATCAAACCGTTCATCATAGAACAAAGCCGGTCCCAGTTCGTCAAAGGTCACGCATTTCAAAAATCGTGCTGGAATTATTCGATCGGTATCGATGTCATTACCCTGCACATAAACGCCTCGACCACTTCTTTTAACGAGATCATTCATGACGTCTGCTCCAGCTGAAAAACATCGCGCGCATCGGCCACGGCACCTTGAATNGCAGCCGCTGCGACCATGATCGGGCTCATCAGGATGGTTCGTCCGGTGGANGAGCCTTGCCGACCCATAAAATTCCGATTGGAACTCGACGCGCAGACCTCATCGCCCACCAGCTTGTCNGGATTCATCGCCAAACACATGGAGCAACCGGGTTTGCGCCACTCAAANCCTGCTGCTGTGAAAATATTATGCAGCCCTAATGCCCGTGCAGCCTGATCGACTTTTTCGGACCCTGGTACGGCGATGGCGCGCACTGATGAGGCAACTTGGCGACCCTCGATCACATCGGCTACTGCCTGAAAATCGCTCAAACGGCCGTTGGTACAGCTTCCAATAAAAGCAACATCGATCTTCGTCCCAGCAATCGGCGCATCGGCCTCAAGCTGCATATAACGCAATGCATCGCTCATTAATTCCTGATCTAAACCCTCTGCTGCAGCCGGATCTGGAATTCGCTCACCAATACCCAGCGCCTGTGCCGGCGTCACGCCCCACGTCACAGTCGGTTCAATCGCGCTACCGTCAATCACGACAACATCGTCGTAATGCGCATCCGGATCACTCGCATAGCCTGCCCAACGGCGCTTTGCCGCATCAAACCCGGCACCGCTCGGCACCCGCTCTCGGCCCTTAAGATACGCAAACGTCGTCTCATCTGGGTTGATATAGCCGCATCGTGCACCGCCCTCAATACTCATATTACAGACGGTCATGCGCGCTTCCATGGTCATGGCCTCAATCACGGCCCCGGCATATTCATAAGCATAGCCAACGCCGCCATTCACACCCAGCATCCGAATGATATGCAGGGTGACGTCTTTGGCCGTCACACCGGTTGAAAGCGTTCCTGTGACTTCGATTCGACGGACCTTAAGCGGGTCCATGGCCAAGGTTTGACTCGCCAAAACATCCCGAACCTGACTGGTGCCAATGCCCAGCGCAATACAACCAAAAGCGCCGTGGGTTGAGGTGTGACTATCACCGCAACAAATCGTAATGCCTGGTTGGGTTAAACCGAGTTCTGGCCCCACCACGTGAACAATGCCTTGGCTCCCGGAGTTGGGCTGAAAGAACTCAATGCCATGCATTTCAGTGGCATCACTCAACACGGCCATCATCCGCTCAGCCATCGGATCACTAAACGGACGACTCTGATCATCTGTTGGAATAATATGATCAACCGTTGCAAAGGTTCTGCCAGGATAGGCAACCTTCAAATCCTTGTCTTTGAGCATGCCAAAGGCCTGTGGACTCGTCACCTCATGGATCAGATGCAAGCCCATAAAAATCTGATACTGACCGTTCTCAAGCGGCCCAACCAAATGATCATCCCACACTTTCTGATATAAATTTTTTCCCACGTTTTATTGACCTTTTAGGCAAAAAACGGGAGTTTAACAGATCTCAATGCTCGCAGTAACGACTGGGAGCAGCAAAGCATGGAGACGGCCCGTGACCCGGTTCAAACGAGCACTCGAACCTAACATCAAACTGAATCGGCTCACCCTCCGAGCGTTTACTGACGCCGACAAAGATCGCCTATTCCAATCTGTGCGACACTCCAGTGCAGAACTGATGCCGTTTTTGCCTTGGTGCCACCCCCAATACGATCGCAAGGACGCCAAGACCTGGATTCGTTTCGCGCAGGCAACTTGGCGAGATCGAACGCAATTCGCCTTTTTAGTTGAAGCGTCTGCCACCGGGGCCCTCATCGGCGGAGTGGGCCTCGATTCGCCGAGTGAGCTTGGCGACGCCAACCTAGGCTATTGGGTTCGTACGGATTGCACTGGATACGGGTATGCCACCGAGGCCGCACGCGGCCTTGCAGCACTCGGTTTGCAGCACCTCGAACTCAAACGAGTCCTGATCACTTTGTCAGTTCATAATTCTGCGAGCCGTCAGGTTGCGATCAAAACCGGCGCGCAATTCTTGCGCGAAGAAAAAGACGGTTTAACGCTCCATGAGGTCAAACACGATGCTTTGATTTATGCCTTCACGCAGCCGCGTCTTCGCCTGACCGCCTGATCACTTGATCAAATGACCGCTGGGATCAAGACGGTTGCCCCGCCTGACATTAACAATCCCTTGTGCGATCGATCTAAATTGTGACGAAGGCCTATGCTGGGCAGGCCATTACGCCGGTTTGCAAGTGCCTTGGCGACTCCTACATAATAAAGAACAAACCCATACCGTCGTTGGTCGTGATAAAACAGGCATGCACCGATAAAGATCCAAAGATGCATGCCGGAACCAATACGGACCACTTCATAAATTAAAATAAAACGTCAAATAAAGGGAACACACACATGACAACAGACGTCATCAACGACATGCAATTACGGCTTAAGTCGCAAAAGGCCGCGCAAATCGCGGGCGGTCACGTCAGTGCGGAACTCCGGATCGATCGACTAAAACGCAGTATTGCGATTCTTGAAAGCAATGGCGATGCGTTGTGTGATGCGATGCGCCGGGATTTTGGTCACCGCAGCCTAGATCAATCTAAAATGGCGGATATCGATGGCGCCATCAGTCCACTTAAAAATGCCATCAAACAGGTTAAGACTTGGATGAAGGCAGAAAAACGCGGCACGATGTTTCCGCTCAATCTCCTTGGCGGGCGCTCTCGAATCGAATTCCAACCCCTAGGGGTCGTCGGCTGCATTAGCCCTTGGAATTTTCCAGTGCAACTGACCTTTGCGCCCCTTGCTGGTATTTTAGCCGCCGGCAATCGAACGATGATCAAACCTTCTGAATACTCGCCTGAAACATCAGCGCTCATGAAAAGCCTCATTGAAAGCCGTTTTGATCCAGACGAAATGGCGGTCTTTACGGGTGGTCCTGACGTTGGCCAAGCGTTCAGCGAGCTCGCTTTTGATCACCTATTATTCACGGGCGCAACGAGCGTGGCCAAGCACGTCATGCGATCGGCCGCTGAGAACCTCGTACCCCTGACTTTGGAACTCGGTGGTAAGTCACCCGTCATTATCGGTCGCTCGGCGGACATCAAGTTGGCCGCTCGAAATGTCATGACGGGTAATACGATGAATGCAGGCCAGATCTGTCTTGCCCCGGACTATGTGATGGTGCCAGAGGAAGACCGCGACGAATTTGTCGAAGCCGCGAGAACGGCGGTTACCGAGATGTACCCTAATCTGAAAGACAACGAGGATTACACCTCAATCGTTAATGAACGTCACTACGACCGGCTTCAAAATTATCTGACCGATGCCGAGGCGAAGGGGGCTGAGATTGTTGCGATTAATCCTGCCAATGAGGATTTCAGCCAACAAGAGCATCACCGAATTCCCCCAACCCTTGTGCTCAACCCCACCGACGACATGCTGTGTATGCAGGAAGAAATTTTCGGGCCATTGCTCCCGTTAAAACCTATCAAGATGTCAGTGAGACCATCGATTACGTGAATGATCACGACCGGCCACTTGGCCTGTATTACTTTGGTCACGACCAGCAGGAAACCCGGCGCGTACTCGATCAAACGACCTCAGGCGGCGTGACCCTGAATGATGTCATTATGCATATCGCTCAAGAGGAATTACCGTTTGGTGGTGTTGGTCCAAGCGGGATGGGCTCATACCATGGCATTGAGGGCTTCAAAACCTTCAGCCATGCCAAGTCGGTTTATAAGCAAACCGCCAGCATTTCAAAATTAATGGCAAAAATGGGGCCGCCCTACAAGAAAAAGCAAGCGGCCTCCTGATGACCCACACGGCTGCTGCAAGCTAAACGCTCGCAGCAGCCGTGCACTTTATCGCCCTGTGAATTCTGGCTTTCGTTTTTCTAAAAACGCTTGGACCCCTTCTTTGAAGTCTTCACTTTGGAACATTCCGCCTAAGTGCACCATCAGGTGATCGACGGCCGTGTCGTAGGATTCCTCCAGCCCCATCCGCATCATGCGCTTGGTCGTCTGCACCGCTAGCGGTGCATTATCCGCGATCTCCTCGGCCCACTGCATAGCGGTTGCCATCAAGTCTTCCGCCGGCACAATGGTATTAATCAAGCCCATCGACAAGCATTCTTCAGCATCCACCGTACGAGCTCGATAGTAGAGTTCGGCGGCTTTACCCCAACCGATTAGACGTGGCAGCAGCCAGGTACCACCGCTTTCAGGCACCACATTGCGCTTCGCCGTCACCGCCGCCATCTTGGCCGTCTCCGAGGCAATTCTCATGTCACACAACAGCGCAACATCCATCCCATAGCCGGCGGCAGGTCCATTTAAGGCGCAGATAATGGGCGTATCAATGTTCCACATCACATTGATGGGCGCGTCTCGCAAATCGAATAATTGTCGCGCGGGCCGATTGCCGTCTTTAGCACCGCCGCCAATATTGCCCTCACCAACGCCAATCAGATCGAGCCCGGCACAGAATCCCTTCCCCGCACCGGTCAGAACAATGCATCGGATTTCGGGATCCTTATTCGCTTCAACCACTTTTGCCGATAATTCACTTAGCATATCGCGACTAATGGCGTTGTATCGCTCTGGACGGTTCAACGTGATGATGGCGATTCTGCCTCGTTGTTCGACCAATAATTCTGGTGTTGTAGATGCGGACAGTGTCATCGCTAATGCTCCTTTTTTTTCGGTGGCTAAGCATCTTGCTTAGGGTTTAAATCGCTGACCTAGATCAGGTTATTCACAAATAAGGCGCGTTTTTGACTCTGCTCAAAACAACCCCTAAAGCTGCGGCACGATATTGGGACCGGCTAGCCAATACCATACCGACCTAATCCGACTTACGCCAGAGGGATTGATGCTGACCCTGCCCGACCAATACTTAGCGTATCGGCGGCGTTAAAAGGTGCGCGGTTGCGGCGCCGCGCACGACCCATTGCGATCCATGCCAACATTCGCAAGCTCGACGCACATCCTGTATTATCCCGCGACTGCGCCATACCCTATGTCGCCGCGTACACAGTCAATAAAATCGCTCTAAACGACCTCGGGCGACCATCGAGAGTTCTTAAACGCATGACAAGAAACCCCTTAACTGTTGAGCGGACATCGCTTATCCGAGCCTGGCTGATCGGCATCGGTTTAGCGGCGTTTTGCGCAGGCTTCAGCAGCACCCTGCAGGCAAGCGGCTTACCCGATGCCCTGCCCATGCGCACCGAACTCGACACCCGCATCATCATTGATGGCGTCATCGATGAGCCCGCCTGGCAAAACATCAAGGCTTTTTCTGGCTTTAAAGTGATCTCCCCCGACACGCTGGCCGATGCACCACTCAAAACAAACATTAAGATGTTTTATACCGAGCGTGGCCTGTATTTTTCGGCCCTGATGATTCAGCCCCCAGAAACCCTTATTGAACGTCTGAGCGCTCGCGACCAATTTGTTAACAGAGATCGATATTTCTCTCTCGATCGATACTTCCGGCACCGGGCTTTACGCCTACTGGTTCGCTGTCAATCTGGGCGGCTCGTTAATGGATGGCACCATCCTGCCAGAGCGGCAATATTCCAGCAATTGGGATGGCCCCTGGCGTGGCGCCAGTCAGCGAACCGAGACAGGCTGGAGCGTCGAGATGATGCTTCCCTGGTCTATGATGACACTGCCCGCCAGCGAATCAGGCGACCGAGATATTGGCATTTATATTCAACGCGCGGCGGCAAGCATTGATGAAGACTGGGCCTACCCTGGGCTCCCAAGAACCCAGAACCGGTTTCTGTCTCGTTTTCCCAAAACGAAGATTAAAGGCATCAATCCCAAGCAGCAACTCACCTTCTACCCTTATGTCTCGTCGAGTCTCGATGCGGTCGGCGATCGCGCCACCCAAAAAGCCGGNTTTGATCTATTTTGGCGGCCCACCACGGCCTTTCAGGTTACGGGCTCCTTTAATCCCGACTTCGGCAATGTTGAGTCCGACAATGTTGTCGTGAATCTCACCAGCTACGAGACGTTTTTCCCTGAAAAGCGCCCGTTCTTTTTGGAGGGGCAAGAGATATTCACAACCTCGCCCCGAGCAAACCCAGGCTTTCGTTCTGGCGGGACGCCTACGACCCTAATCAATACACGGCGAATCGGCGCGCCACCAAGAGCGCTCACCGATACATCGATCGAGTTGTCGCAGACCGAGGCCAATCAACCCAGCGAGTTAATCGCGGCAACAAAAGTAACCGGCCAGACTGGCTCACTACGTTATGGATTGTTAGTTGCCCTTGAGGACGACACGGCGTTGATCGGTCTAAAAGACGGCGAGACCGTTCGTCAAACCCAATTTGGCCGAGATTTCACCGCGGCCAGAGTGCTCTATGAAAACACACAGGGTTCGGGTCGAAATGCGATCGGGCTCTTGGTGACAGAGGTCGGTCACAAAGACCAAACCGCGCAGACGCTTGGCGTCGACCTGCATCATCTGAGCCAAAGCGGCAAACTCATCGTCGACGTCCAAACTTTGCACAGTGATACCGCAATTGAGGCCGGCCATGGCGCCTTTGCCGATATCGTCTTTCGGCCCCAGCAGGGCGTGCAACATAAACTCACGCTGGATTACTTTGATCGAAACCTCGACATCAGTGATTTCGGCTTCTTACAAAGAAATGATGTTAAGGGCTATCGATATCGTTTTGAACGCGTTCAATCGGATCTAAAACGGCTTAAAGGCCGAGAAACCGACCTTGTGGTGACGCAGCAATGGAATTTCGCCGGACAGCAAACCCGCCTTGGTTTCTCTGGCGCCCAAGAACTTCGTTTCTTTAACAACACACAACTAGAACTCAAACTCGACTTTTACCCGAAACGGTGGGAAGACCGTAACAGTGACGGCAATGGCGCTTATCGATTACAAGACCGGGTCCAAACCGGGCTTAATTACAGTAGCGACAGTGCGAAACCCTTCAGCTATCGTTTAAGGGCCAACATGCGGCAGGAGGACATTGGCGGTCAAAACCGGTCGCTGAGCCTCGACATATCCTATCAACCGACCGACCGACTCTCGACCTCGCTTGATTTTAAATACGAAACGCGTTCTGGCTGGCTGCTCCACGATGCGGGCTCTGATTTCACCCGATTTCATTCAGAGAGTCTACGGCCCAAACTGGAGGTGTCTTACTTCCTCACCGCCAGTCAGCAAGCCCGCCTGAGCCTGCAATGGGTCGGTATTAAAGCGTTTGAACGCGATCGTTGGCGCTTACCAGCAACCGGTGGCCAGTTAGCCCCGGATGGCGCCAGTGCTGGGCCCCGACGAGATTTCTCAATTAGCCGATTATCCTTCCAGGCACGATACCGTTGGGAAATTGCACCCCTGTCTGATTTGTTTGTGGTTTATACCCGCGGCTCAGATCTGCCGAGTAATGTCCGCTCGAGCTTCTCAAACCAGTTATCTGAGGCGTGGGAGCAGGCCCTCGTCGATTCATTGGTTGTAAAAATTCGATACCGTTTTGGTAATTAAATCGGTGCAGAAAGACAACCTGGCCCTGTCAAACGGGCCAAGGTGGCCGATAACCGATGAACCCTCGTAACGGACTTAAACGGAAATTTGATCTGCACATGAAGGAAACCGTAAAGCCCCACCTCATTGGTTTAATCGGGGACGTTCATAGCGAGCACGCGCGGCTCGAGCAAGCGCTTGTTTTTCTTCATTCAGCAGGCATCAAGACCATCGTCTGTACCGGTGACATCGTCGATGGCCCCGGCTGCCCGAATCAGAGCATTGAGCTCTTGATGGCGTATGGCGTTAAAACCGTTGCGGGCAACCATGATCGATGGCTACTCGAAAACAAGGTTCGACATCTGCCCATGGCGCATCACAAGGCAGATCTTTCGGCCCAATCTCTTAACTATCTACAGCGTCTAAACAAGACCGAATCAATTAACTGTCATGGCCAGCGTTTACTCCTCTGCCACGGAATGGGTGACCGCGATTTAGGAAAAGCCTGGCCCGGCACCGACGCCATGCCCATCGAGCGCAGTGTTACCCTTGATGCGGATTATCAAAGCGGAACAGCATGACTGGCTGATCAATGGTCATCTGCATTTTCGAACGATCATGGCCTTCAAAACACTCACCGTAATCAATGCAGGGACCCTAACGGGACACCGTTGGCCGGGCTTCTCCGTACTGGATCTCGATGAGAAATCTGTTCAGGCTTTTGAGTTTACGCCTCAAGGGGTTCAGCCAGCCATAGCCCTCAAGGTGCCAACCCAGCCGGAATGGCAGGACACTCAAAGCTTTCAAGGTGGCTGGGAGCCCCTGGTCTTATTCAAGCGCGAACCCAGCTAGCCCGCTAATTAAAGGGTTAGCCTGACTCAAGCGCTATGGCTGTGTAGATCTGACGCGGCCCTTCAAAAGGCTGGCGAGCATGCATTACCAGCCGATTATCGAGCCACAACATATCACCGACCTGCCAGGGAACGTTAACCACCTCGGTCGCGGCCCTGTCCAAAAACTGCTCAAAGACCGCGCTCGGCAAATACGCGCCGCCGCCGAGTTGGACCGCGCGCTGGCCCACGTTACGCGTATCATTCCAACCCGTAAACGCCGCGATCACTGAATTAAAAAACGTTTTTCGACCACTCACCGGATCCAGCCGGACCGCTGGTAGAACCGGCGATTCGGTACGCAGTTCATCCCCGTCCAGCCATTGCCAGCGCAGACCTTGGCCTTGCATCACCCGCTCTGCCTCGGGTTTTGTTTCAACAAGAAAGGTTTCCTGCCAGCTTCGACCAATCGGTGAGGCAGGATCCGTAACTGCCGGCATGACCCGGGTGTACCGCACGCCTTGCGTCTCTAACTGCGCTGCCAAAGATTGATCAACCAAACTAAGTAGGTCAAATGCTGCTCTTGAATCAAACAAGGTCGTTGCGCCACCGGATATCGGCGCGGTATCGCAGTAGAAAAAAATATAATCCGGCGGTTGACGGGTTTGCGCCATTTCATGATGTAGCGGTATTTTTTCATCCGGGGGGCTTTCATTGGCCGTCATAATTCGTCGGTGCGTAATCTGACGCCTCGGTGCGGCGCCGCCCAGATAAGGCATATTCTCAAAGGGAACGGCGTCCAGGACCGCCTCAAAGTCCTCTGCGCTGTTCACGCCGCAGCCGCGAAACAGCAGCGCACCTTTTTCTTTGAGCTCCTGCTTGAGAGCAGCCCCATGTTCTAGAAAATATTCGACGCCAACAGGCCCATCACGCCGCTCGCTCGGCACGTAAATCTTTGGAAAGACGCCCGTCGCATTGCGCCCTTGGGCCGCATCCGCGGCTTCTATCAAAAGACGATTCCTCATCGAAGCAGCCTAAAATTCTGAGCATCAATTTCCACCGCCTGGCCCGTCGTTGCGGACGCTTGGGCTGCAAGGCCCATCAGCACTGCCATGAGACCATCGTCTGCTGAGACCGCGGCCGGCTTACCACTGCGCACAGCAGCGACAAACGCCTGATGTTGAAAAAATGTCGCGCCTTGATGCGAGCCGGCATCCATTGCCGCTTTGGGCACAATAATATTCTCAATTACTGGCGCTGCGGGCGCACGCGGCGAGACGACCAAACGAGCCGGCTCAGGGGCCACGCCCGCTACCCGAAAAGGCCCGGGAATCTGGCAATCCAGTCGGCCTAGGTCCCCAACCAATGAAATTTCTTGCTCGAACCGTACCCCATCAGCAAACATACAAAGATCCAACATCCCGCGGCAGCCATTATCAAAATCGATAATGACATAGCCATTATCCCAAATATCCGGCTGCGCCCCGCCATACCGCTCCGCAAGATGATTGACGTCTTGCGCGGCAGAAGCAAAGACCCGTACGGGCTCAGCCTTGAGAAACAACCGCATGAGGTCAAAGAAATGACAGCATTTTTCAACAAAGGTGCCGCCGGAATACCGGTTAAAACGATTCCAATCGTCGACCTTCTTTAAGAACGGGTAACGGTGCTCTCGAATACTCAGCATCCTGCGTTGACCCACGGTTGCCCCCTTTGCATCGAAGGCAGCCAACGCCGGCATAAAGCGATACTCCATCCCAACCCAAACAAGCGAGGCTCTATCAGCAAGTGCCCGTCGTAATCGCGTCACATCAACTTCTGTGGTCACCAAGGGTTTTTCAATCAGCACCGGAACCTGACACGCCGCCAGCACGGTCAGTAATTGATCACAATGGGTAAAATTCGGCGTCGCAATGACCAGCGCATCAAGCCGCTGGTCAAGCAAGGCTGGCAAGTCCGCAACAAAAACCGCATCGGGGGCCAATGCGCGGGCCTTGTTCAACATGCCGGTATTAGGCTCACAGATGGCAACGACCTTTACGTCTTCGAGCAATGCCAAGTTCCGGAGGTGCTCCCGGCCCATCATACCTGCGCCGAGCAGGCCATAGCGAAGTGGATTGGTCATTAAGGCTTCCTTTCAACATCTGATTTTGCCTGTTTTAAGAACCAAAACATAGCGCTCGCCCGGAACCAACGGTAAGCTTTTGCCATGACACAATCAATTTGGCTATTCGGCTACGGCTCGATTCTCTGGCGACCCGACATGCCCTACACCGCGGCGAAGATTGCGGGCTTTCAGGTTTTCAACGTCGGTTTTGGCAAGCCTCAACCGATCACCGCGGCACGCTCGAACGACCCGGCGCCGTGGCAACCCTGCGCCAGGTTGCNGGTGCTGAGACCCTTGGCATNGCCTACACTATCGAGCAGNCGCAGCTTGTTCAGACGATGACCCAACTCGATCAAAGAGAGCAAAATGGCTATGGCCAACAAAGCATCAGTCTGACGCTGGATACGGGCCAGGTGATTCAAGCCATGACCTACATCGCACAGCCCGGGAACCCTTGGGATCTCGGCAGCCCGAGCGAGACCCTTTTGGCCGCGCAAATTCAGGCGGCATGCGGGCCAAGCGGCACCAACCTTGCGTATTTCCAACACCTGCATTGGGCCAGCCAATGTCTCAACGAAGCCGATGACCACCTCGAGGGTATCGCCTTAGCCTTAGAACGATTAGGCAGCCCGGAGCCTCCCCGCCGCGCCCTGATTAGATTACAGATTGAAAAGGCTCTGGTACCATGGCATCCACTAATGAGGTGATCACATTGAACTTAATCCCTGAAATCGTCGAACAA
>JGI20156J14371_10003010_pt1 | contig 12866 bp, 12 predicted proteins | sample COG_06_FD_14371 | JGI IMG/M metagenome (IMG submission 14371)
CATCATGTTATTTTAAAAGTTTGATGCTCGGTAGCTCAGTGGCAGAGCAGGTGACTGTTAATCACTTGGTCGCTGGTTCGAATCCAGCCCGAGCAGCCAATTACCCAAAATATAGCTACGCTATTATTTAGTGTCTACCTCAGGCCAACGATCTAATTTTCTATGCAAAGTTCGACGGCTAATCCCCATAATTTGAGCTGCTTTTGTCCGATTACCCTTCGATTCAAGAAGAGCATTCCTCAAAAGACGTTTTTCACTTTCTTCCACAGACAACAAAGCACTGTCTTTGTCTATTTTTGAACCTCGGCTAGGTGGTAGCTGGGCAAACCTAGGGTCTAAGTCATATGTTGATACTAACTTTCCTCTATGTAAAACAACTAGATTTTCGCAAAAATTCCTAAGCTCACGAACATTTCCAGGCCATTTGTAATTTTTTAAAATGGTCAAGGCATCATCTGATAGCTGTGGTGGTTTGAATCTATTTTCTTTAGAGTAGGAAGAAATAAAGTGATTTAAAAGAATTATAAGATCTTCTCCACGATTGCGCAGAGGGGGAAGCTCAATCGTGACAACATTTAAACGGTAATACAAATCGTCGCGAAAATCACCATTTTGACTCATTTCTAAAAGGTTTCGATTGGTTGCACAGACCAACCTCACATCGAGCTCTAAAGATTGGGAACTACCCAGGCGTTCAATTGTTTTTGTCTCTAAGAACCTTAGCAATTTAACCTGTGTCGAAAGATCAATTTCACCAATTTCATCTAAGAAGAGGGTTCCGCCATTTGCAGACTCAAATCGACCAACCCGACGTTCGGCTGCACCTGTAAAAGCTCCTTTTTCATGACCAAAGAGTTCGCTTTCTAGTAAATTCGTAGGTAATGCTGCACAATGAACAGGAACAAATGGACCCTGAGCACATTCACTGTTTTGATGGATCGCTTGAGCAAATAATTCTTTTCCTGTCCCGGTTTCCCCGGCTAATAATACTGTCGTTTTGGATGGACCTACAAGACGCACCTTTTCAAGAACACCCTCTAGAGTTTTGGATTTACCCATGATCCCTTGAGGTTTGTATTTTGACACTAGAGATTGATTGGGTTTTTCCTTCTTAGGTTTTCTATCATTAAGGCCTCGCTTGATTAAAAGTTCTAGCTGTTCGAGGTTTACCGGTTTAGGAAGAAAGTCATAAGCACCTCTCTTCATAGCCTCTACAGCAACTTCTACTTCACCATAAGCAGTCATCATAATACACAACGGACTGGAAGGAGAACGAATTGCATGGTCTATAACACTCATTCCTGAGTGCCCCGGCATTCGTAAGTCGGTTAAAACTACATGAAATTCTTCTTCTTGAAGAGCCATTTCAGCCTCCTTTGCAGAACTTGCTGAAAAAACTTCAAAATCTTCTTCTAAAGCTAATTCTAAACCTTCACGGGTATGCGGTTCATCATCAACTATTAATAAATTGGGCTTCATACAGATTGAATTTATTCTAAGTAGCGTTGTCTTGCTCCTTTGCGGGGGAATTTAAGAGTAACAATAGTTCCAGAGCCTCGCTTACTATCAATGCCAACTTCTCCCCCATGATTTCTCATAATACGATGAACAATCATCATACCAATTCCATTCCCCTTCTTTTTAGTTGTGAAATAGGGTTCAAATACTTTTGAAATGTTTTCTTTTTTAATTCCATCACCATGATCTATAATTTGTACGGTAATAAATTGATTTTCCCAGGATATAATAATTCGTATATCAGATTTATTGGTTAATGCATCCATTGCATTTCCAATTACATTAAAGAATACCTGCTTAATTTGATCTAAGTCACCGTCTATCAATGGCTCTTTATTATCCGTATCTAGGCGAATATTAATTTTTTTGACGCTTAATTCCTTCTCTTTTATGTGCAAGATTTCTTCGATAACAGATAATAAATTTAGTTCCTGAAATTCAGGAACAGTTGGCTTTATAGCATTCAGGAAGTGTACAATAATGGAATCCAGCCGATTGACTTCATTAATACATGACTGAAGCGATTTAGCTGCTTTTGACTTCGCTTTATCATTAGAAAAATCTTTATTTAAAGCTCTTTGTAAAACTTGCATATGAATATTGATAGAATTTAAAGGGTTTCCCAATTCATGTGCAACTCCAGCGGCTAAATCCATGATGCTTGTGACCCTTTCACTTTCAATTTTCTCTTCTACGCTGACTTTTTCCTCAGTTACATCTGTTAATACAACAGTCATCCCCGCATCTTTTTTAGAAATTTCATCGACTTGAGTACCCGCGATCGGTACCGCATAAATTCTAAGGTGCCTCTTTTCTGGATAATGGATCATCGTTTCTCGCACCACCACTTCAGGCCTTGAGTCATTAGCCACACGGTCCAAACCTAATGATCTAGCCAAATCAGGAGCTGCCTTGAGTAATGAAACTTTATCTCCAAGCTCCCTCTTTAGACCGATTAAACTCCTACCTTGTTGATTTGAATAGGTAATAACACCCGAGCCGTCCAGAACGAGGATTCCATCACGAATGACATCAAAAACTGTTTCTAGCAGCTTGCGCTCGCGAGCAAGTCGTTGAACCAAGTTACTGAGGTTAGCCTCATCCAGGTCCTCAAGTTTACCAAGAACTTTATCTAGTGGGCTTTTTCTAGCCATGATAAATGAATTGCATGAAGTATTTCTTTTGCAACTATGGATTTGTCGGCAAGGTAAATTTGTTTTTCTAGCCCATTCGAACTAATTAATGTTACTGCGTTTTGGTCTGAAGAGAAACCTTGGTTTGTTTTAGAAACATCATTTGCCACAATCCAGTCCAGGTTTTTTTGTTTTAATTTCTTTCGTGCAGATTCCAAAACCATGTGTGTTTCAGCTGCAAATCCAACCAATAACTGACTTTTACTCTTTTTTTTTCCAAGGTCTTTAAGAATATCTGGGTTTCTAGTCATTGAAAGATTTTCAGGAAAGTGTTCTTTGGGTAATTTAATTTTACTGCTACTTTCCGATCGATGATCGCATACAGCTGCGGCCATAATAACCCAATCGTAAAAACTAAATTTTTCATCTATTGCCCTCTTCATATCTAAGGCACTCTCCACATCGACCATTTCAATCCCTATGGGCTTGGGTAATTCAACGGGTCCACTAACCAAGCATACCTCGAATCCCATATCTCGTGCTTCTTTTGCTAAAGCGTAACCCATTTTTCCGGATGATGGATTGGATATAAACCGTACGGGATCAATCCACTCACGAGTAGGTCCTGCTGAAATTAAGCATTTAAGTGGTGGCATATTGATTTGAGAATGTTAACGACATATAGTATTTTCTTAAGTTCTTTATTTAGGCCATCAATAAAAGCAATCAATGCATGAAAACTGAGCAAAGGGAAAACCTATTTGTTAACTTAATCTTTAACTTGGGACTTCCTATACTGATCTTACGAAAAGGGGATGATTGGTTTGGTGAAATTTTGGGTGCATGGATGTCACTCTCTCCTGAATCAACCGAAGTTTCTTCCTGCCTTCTTGCATTGGCTGTTTTCTTTCCGGTCTCATATGGAATCTATGATTTCAGTAATCGTAAAAAGTACAATTTCATGAGTATCCTTGGTGCAATAAGTGCATTACTGACTGGTGGAATCGGGCTAATACCTGGCGGTACGGTTCATATGTTTGCAATAAAAGAAGCGGCCTTACCTGGGGCACTTGCCATTCTAACTCTCTTCACGCTTAAAACAAAAAAACCACTCGTCAAAATATTTCTCTACAATCCCGACTTTTTTCAAGTCGATAAGATTGAAAAGTTACTTGAGGCACAAGGAACCAAAAAATCTTTTAATAGACTGTTGGTAATATGTACATGGTTACTTGCAGGCACATTTGTTTTTAGTACAGTCGTGAATTATTTGCTAGCACGCTTAATTGTGGTGACCGAACCCTTTTCTGATAAGAATGCATTTAATGATGAAATTGGGACTATGATGACTTGGAGCTTTCCAGTCATTAGCCTTCCCTGCATGGTTGCAACTGCTTATGCTTTTTGGCTCCTTACCAGAGGGATTAAGAGAATGACGGGGCTTAACCTAGAAGAGGCGATCATTCAATCAAGCCGACAAAATTCTTAAGAGAAAAATTCGGACCCTAACTCTATAGTAAAAACGATTAGCGATCTTCGATTGTTTTATACTCCCTAAGATTAGAGCCTTGATAGATCTGACGGGGGCGATGAATTTTTTTTCCAGTCTGAGCAATTTCTTTCCAGTGTGCCAACCAACCTGGTGCACGCCCAATGGCAAAGAGCACGGTAAAGGTATTTGTAGGAAATCCCATCGCCTGTAAAATAATACCGCTATAAAAATCTACATTTGGATAAAGTTTGCGGTCAATGAAGTAAGGGTCTTGCAAGGCCACCTCTTCTAAACGCCGTGCAATATCCAGAATAGGACTGGAAACCCCTAAAGCCTCTAGGGCCTGATCGCAGGCTGACTTTAAAATTTTAGCTCGAGGATCATAGTTACGGTATACTCGATGGCCAAATCCCATTAAGCGAGACTTACCTTCTTTTGCTGACTGAATAAATTTACTTCCATCATCTCCAGATTGATGGATATCATTGAGCATGTTAATGACTGCCATATTAGCCCCCCCATGCAAAGGTCCCCATAAGGCAGAAACGGCTCCCGCAAGAGATGCAAATGGGTTTGCTCCTCCCGATGCAATCATCCGACAAGTAGATGTGGAACAGTTTTGTTCGTGATCAGCATGCAGTAGGAAAATTAAATCTAATGCCTTACTCAAGGACGGATTGATTGGAGAATCACCTTCCTGGGAAAACATCATTGAAAGGAAATTTTCGCAGTAATTCCCTGAGGTAAGAGCTTGCCTGTGGTCTTCTCCTTTTATTTTTCTATGGTTGGCTGCCGCCAAAGCAGGAAGCGATGCAATAATTAAGGCAGCAGCATCATCAAAATTTTCTAAATCTTTTGCACGATCGTTGGAGCAGAGGTGCGGACAAGCACCTCCAAGTGCCTGTAGCCCTGCGCCTAGAGATCCCATGGGGTGGAGTCCGGCAGGCATAGATTGAACAGATTGTAAAACCTCTGGTGGAAGGTTTTGAAAAGCAGCTACTTTTTGCTCGAATGAAGATAGAACTTCTTTGGAAGGTAACTCTCCATTTAACAAAAGAAGGCAAACCTCAAGAAAGTTGGACTTCTTCGCCAATTCGGCGATGTCGTAACCTCTATACCTAAGTATGCCTTTATCACCATCAATATATGTGACCGAGCTCTCGCATGAACCAGTATTGCCATAACCATCATCAAAAGTAATTAAGCCACTATCTTTGCGTAATTGTCTGACATCTAAGGCTTGTTCGTTTTCCGTACCGGTAAAAACATTTAAAGAATAGGTGGTATCACCTAGGGAGAGGGTAGCTTTGTCAGACATGATAAGGGGAAGGGTAAATGGGAGTAAGGTACACTTGTGTCAGTTCTACTCGATATTTTCAAGAAAGTTTCGGTAAAGTTGGATTCCTTTGGCCTGACTTTTTTCGGGATGAAATTGAGTAGCTAGACAATTTGAAGAAATAATTCCGCTCGTAAAGGGTCCGCCGTAATCTGTGGTTAGGCAATGTACTCGAGAATCATTAGTTTCCACCCGATAACTATGAACAAAATAAAATTGATCTGTATCCTCAAGACCTTGTCGTAACCAATGATCTGAGGATAAATTCCATTCCACTTGATTCCATCCCATATGAGGAATTTTGTAGCTGGCACCCAAACAAAACCGGGTTGCTCTACCTTTAAATAATCCTAACCCAGGAAGGTTTCCTTCTTCAGAACTTTCAAATAGTACCTGTAAACCAAGACAGATTCCAAAAAAAGGACGGTCTTCCAAAATCCAAGATTTCAGGCTTTGACGAAGTCCTGAATGCTCAAGGGAAGACATACATTGATCAAAGCTTCCTTGCCCCGGAAAGACAACTGCATCCACATCCTCAATTTCGTTGGGCTTGGTAACCAATGAAACTTTAGCCTCTAAAAGCTCGAAGGCTTTAACTACGCTTCTTAAATTACCTGTTCCGTAGTCAATCACCGCTATTTTGCGGGTTTTCATAAATTAAAAAAACCCCTCAGGCAGATAAAGTCCCCTTGGTAGACGGGACTTTGCCTTGCAAGCGGGGCTCTGAGGTCGTTGCCATGTCCATACACCTGGCAAGCGATTTAAAAATTCCTTCAGCCACATGGTGAGGTTCTTCACCATGCTCCAAGCGAATGTGAAGGTTGCAGGCGACTTCGTTGGCAAAAGATTGGAAAAACTCTTTGAATAACTGGATATTGAAATCTCTAACCAACGCACTTTCTACAGACACCTGCCAAAAAAGGTAAGGGCGATTGGAAAGATCTACAGCAGTAGTGACCAAGGTTTCATCCATAGGAGCAACGAAATAACCATATCGTTTTATCCCAGATTTATCCCCCAACGCTTTAGAAAAAGCCTGACCTAAAGCAATTCCCAAGTCTTCAACCAGATGGTGATAATCGATTTCAAGATCTCCTTTTGCCTCAATATTTAAATCAAAAAATCCATGTCTTGAAAATAACTCAAGCATGTGATCAAGGAAAGGTATACCAGTAGAAATCTCATTTTCTCCACTCCCATTTATGGATAACTCCAGAGATATTTGGGTCTCACTGGTTTTTCTTTGTATCTTTGCTATGCCTTTTGCGTCCATGCTTTTATTGATTTCATTAGCATAGCCATCTCCACTGGCTTGCCAATACTGATTCTCAAAAAGCAATTTGTTTGAGGATGTTTTGAAAAATAACGAACCAATATTTTATCTGCGGCAAGATGTTCAAAGAGAGAGACGGCTATTTCAGGAGAGGCACACCCATCTGGGCTTAAAGGTTTAACAAAAATGAAATTTGTTCCCGATGAAACAAATGACCACCCGAGTTCATTAAAAGCATTGGCTAGCCAATTTCTTTGTTCAATTACCTTTGCTAAACAACTTCTAAAATACTCTTGATCAAGTAACGCTGCTTTAGCTCCAACTTGTGCTAGTCTATTCAAGTTATAAACTTCACGAACTTGATCCATTTGTTTAATGACTTTTGGATGACCCATAGCATAACCAACTCGCATGCCAGCCAATGAATATGACTTGGAAAGAGTGCGGGTGATCAAGATGTGTTCAAATTCGTGAACTAAGGGAAGGGCACTTTCGGGTGCAAAATCAACATAAGCTTCATCGATAACCAAAAGTCCTGAAACTGCTTGTGCCACTTTTCTTAGATCTTCGAGAGCATAAACCCGCCCACTAGGAGCATGAGGACTGGTTAAAAAAAATAAGTTGGCCTCACTTGATGCAATCGCATCCAAATTCAACGAAAATTCGTCATCTAAAAATGGGACCCGAATCATTTTGCTTCCCTGAACCCCAGATAAAACCTCATAAAGAGAATAGCTTGGGTACATCATAGCCACCTTGAGATCGTCATCCGAGTAACAACGAACACATAAATTTAACAGATCATCCGAACCGTTACCCAAAATAATCTGATTTGGGTCTAAGCTATGTAATTCGGCCAAAATCTTTCGTAAATCAGAAGATTTCGGATTTGGATATAAGTTCAAAAGGGCAACTTCTTGGCCAACACTTGTCTGAACGGCAGGACTAGGAGGGTAGGGGTTTTCATTGGTGTTTAGCTTAATGACAGAACTAGTCTCTACGGGCTGTTCGCCTGGCAAATACGCAATGTGTGCTTCCAGCCTCTTGCTAACTCGCAAGCTACTTTTGCTCATTGGGAAACAACTGGTTTATCAGATAGTCTCAACTTATGTGCATTACCATGGCCATCTAGTTTTTCCATAGATGCAAATTGTTCGATCACAGGAGCGGCTTTGTGACAAGATTCTGAGTCATAACAAATCACGCTGCTACGACGAAGAAAGTCTTGGAGCCGCAAACCTGAGGAGAATCGTGAAGAACGCCCGGTGGGTAAAACATGGCTAGGCCCAGCAGCAAAATCTCCTACAGAAGTGGCCGTTTCGTGGCCTACTAAAAACGCTCCTGCTGTAGTAATTTTAGAAAGAAAAAACTCACAGTCTTTGGAACAGACCTGCAATTCAAGATGCTCAGGAGCAATGAAGTTTGCAACTTCGACCAACCTGTCCCTCTTTGGTAAACAAACGGCAAAGAATCCTCTTTCCAAAACATTACGAATAGATGGTGCGTGCGACAAATGGTTGAGTTGAATATCCATTTCATGCAAAACTTTTGGAAAAATGTCCTTATCTTGAAAAAGAAAATAGATCTTTTCCTTTCCCGAACCATGTTCTGCTTGAGCTAATAAAGCAGCGGCTATCCATTGAGGGGAAGCGGTCTTATCAGCAATAACCATAATCTCGCTAGGACCTGGTAATAAATCAATTCCCACTTCTCCAAAAACTTGTCTCTTAGCTTCATTAACATAAGCGTTTCCGGGTCCAAAAATCTTGTCTACTTGAGAAATTGTTTGTGAACCATATGCGAGAGCTCCAACAGCTTGAGCCCCTCCGATTTTGTAAATTTCTTCAACCCCCAAAAGTTGCAGTGCTGCCAATAGCTGAACAGAAATATTTCCTAATTCGTTTGGAGGAGTAACCACGGCAATTTCAGGAACTCCAGCAACTTTGGCCAAGGTTACCGACATCACTACCGTTGAAACCAATGGCACTTGACCTCCTGGTATATAAATTCCTACTCGATTTATAGGGTAATATCTCTCACCGACGATTCCACCATGGTGGTTTGGCATTGTCCAATTTTGTAAACCACTTTGTTCATGAAATAGAGTAACATTGGAAATCGAATCTTCTAAAGCTACACGCTCTTGTGTAGATAGCTCAGCTGGGGAATTCCGTAATACTTTAGTACTAACTCTCATTTCCTCTGCAGTCAAAGATGCCCCGTCAAATTCAAGAGTCTTGGCTAAGATTGCATCATCGCCCCCTTTCCTAACCTCACTTAAAATCTGTCTGACAGAATTAGTAATTACTTCATCTGAACCAGCTGTGGGTATAAAATCTTTTAAACGGCCTAAGAGATTTTCATCATCTTCTACAAAGGATAAGTTCATTCCACTATTCCCATTCGATTGTACTAGGTGGTTTAGAGCTTACATCATAGACGACACGGTTAGCACCCTGCACTTCATTGATAATTCTACTGGATATCTTCCGGAGTAAGCCATCAGGTAGTTTGGCCCAGTCTGCAGTCATTGCGTCACTACTGGTAACTGCCCTTAAACAAATTACATTTTCGTAGGTTCTTTCATCTCCCATAACACCAACGCTACGGACGGGCAGAAATACACAAAATGCCTGCCATAATTTACCATACCAACCAGATCGATGAAGTTCATCAATAAAGATTGCATCAGCCTGCCTGAGAACTGTTAGGCATTTGGGCGTAATATCCCGCAATACCCGAACCCCCAAGCCAGGGCCGGGAAAAGGGTGACGATTAATCACATGATCAGGCAAACCTAACTTCTTACCAAGCAAACGCACTTCGTCTTTAAATAATTCTCGAAGAGGTTCTAGAAGCTTGAGCTTCATTTTTTCCGGTAAACCACCAACATTGTGATGACTCTTAATTAAAGCAGCTGGATTTCCTCCTATAGGCACACTTTCAATTACATCTGGATAAAGAGTTCCTTGGGCAAGAAAGTCAACATTTCCCAATTTTTTTACTTCCTTATCAAAAACTTCAATAAATGTTTTACCAATTATTTTTCTCTTTTTTTCGGGATCAATAATTCCTTTCAGTTTTCCAAGAAACAATTTTCCAGCTTTTGCTACCCGTAATTTTCCGGGTATATGGTCATTGAACAATTTAATGACCTCTTCTCGTTCATTTTGACGAAGCAAACCATTATCTACAAAAATAGATGTTAACTGCTTACCAATTGCTCGATCAATTAAGGCTGCCGCAACACTAGAATCAACACCACCACTCAAGCCAAGAATCACTCTTTTAGATCCCACTTGCTGACGAATTTTTTCCACTGCAATTTCAATGAAATCCCCCATGTCCCAATCTCCTTTGCACTTACAGATTGAGAAAAGAAAGTTTTTGATGACTTCTACACCCTGTTCAGAATGTTCAACTTCTGGATGAAATTGTAATCCATAAAATTTTCTTTTTACATCTTCAATGGCCGAAAATTGCGAGTTTTCAGTCTGGGCAATTCCCTGAAATCCTTTGGGTATACGTACAATTGCATCCCCATGAGAATTCCAAACCGTTAAAGTCTTGGGTAAGCCTTTAAATAGCTTTCCTCCTTTTTTTATGGATAATTCACTGCGACCATATTCTCGACGATCACATTTTTTTACCTCACCCCCCAATAATTTCCCCATTAATTGTAAGCCATAACAAATACCAAGCATTGGTATCCCAAGAGAAAAAATCTTTTGCGTAGGCAGTGGGGAACCTTTGGTAAGTACGCTAGCAGGTCCACCAGATAAGATGATACCCTGAGGGTTCAACTTCTTTATAACCGAAAGTGAGCTATTGTAAGGCAGAACCTTAGAATAAACATTTTGTTCACGAATACGCCTAGCAATTACTTGCGTATATTGTGAACCGAAATCGAGAACCAAAATGGTTTGAGGCATGTTTAAGAGGGGGTTAAATAACAAAAGGGATGATTGATAAGACTAATCCCGAAGCCCTGCAATACCTATTCTAAACCAATCAATGTCTCAAACTGAAATTTGTTCAAAACTTGTACTCTTGTCACTAAATTGAAGAACAAAGTGACCCGTTAAAATCGATGTTCTATTTTTGTGCAGATGAATCGTCTGCAGAATCCTCTTTGCTTATTTCCTCTGAACTATCCTCACCTGATGTAGAGGCTTTTTCTGCCTTGGTATCCGTTTTCTTAGCCGGTGACTTGGCCTTCTTTTTAGGCTTATCTGCCTCTTTAGAATTTGAAGCGGTTTCGGAAGTTTCAGCAGGTGGGGTCTCTGTTGCGTCGTCTATCTTCTTAACTTCTGTTTCAGAAGCATCTTTTTCAACAATACTTTGTTTAGGCTCTTTGGCTTTTGAGGGTGCTTTCTTTTTCTTAGACTTCTTCTTTGGTGCTTCCTCAACAAACTCAATAAGTGCCATATCAGCAGCATCCCCAAGACGAGGTAAGGCCAATTTATAAATACGAGTGTATCCACCTTTACGGGCAACAAATTGGCTAACCAATTCGTCAAACAACTTAGTTACAGCTTTTTTGTTACGCAGACGAGCAATCGCAAGCCTACGGTAGTGCATTTTTCGAGCAGAATCTTCAGAACCATGAGCCTTCTTGGCCAAGGTAATCAGTTTTTCGACAGCAGGACGTAATGCCCTGGCTTTAGCTAAAGTGGTTTTGATGCGTCCATGCTCAATGAGCGAGCAAGATAAATTGGCCACCAATGAAACTCGGTGGGCTGATTTGACGCCCAACTGATGATTGTGCTTGCGGTGTCTCATGGGGAATAACTACTGAAATAGTTGATTAATTGGTTGCAGGTTCTAAAAGACGGTTCTCAAATTTCATACCTAGAGATAGTCCGAGTTGTTCAAGTTTAGCTTTGATCTCATTGAGCGACTTTTTACCAAAGTTTCGATATTTTAACATTTCAGGCTCAGACTTTGTCGCCAATTCACCAACGGTTGTAATATTGGCATTGTTAAGACAATTGGCAGCACGGACAGATAGCTCAATCTCATTCACACTCATGCCGAGCAAGTTCTTCAACCTATTTTGTTCCTCGCTAACTTGTTTCGTGTTACTTTCAAATTCAATTTGCTCTTCACTAATTTGGTCGAATACATCCAAGTGATGACGAAGGATAGCAGCTGATTGTTTAAGTGCATCATCTGGGGAAATTCTACCATCAGTGTGAATCTCTAGTATTAACTTATCGTAATCAGTCATTTGACCAACCCGAGTGTTTTGCACATCGTATTTGACTAGTTTTACAGGGCTGTAAAGAGCATCCACATTGATCATCCCAATTGGTTGGTTATCCTCTTTACTATCCTCACCCAAACAAAAACCTCGGCCAACAGTAACATTCAATTCGGCAAATACTTTTTGTTTCCGATCAGTAGTCAGAATTACCTGTTCTGGGTTAATTATTTCTATGCCTTCTATTGGGGAAATGTCGCCTGCGGTTACCTCACCTTCTTTTTCAACATCTAAAGTGATAACAACAGATTCTGCCTTGTGACTTATGATTAGTACTTTTTTAAGATTAAGCACGATATCAGTAACATCCTCGACGACACCATCTACACTCTGAAACTCATGTTGAACTCCATCCATCTTCAATGAAGAGATAGCGGCACCTTCTATTGAACTAAGAAGAACGCGGCGAAAGGCATTACCTACGGTATGTCCGTAGCCAGTTTCGAAAGGATCAGCAATAAACTTTGCAAACTTATCTGTAGCAGTTTCTTCCTCTTTGATTAAACGGTTTGGTAGTTCGAATTTTCCAAGTCTTGTAGCCATGGTAATAGTCGGTTTTGGGTATGGTTAAAATTAGCGACTGTAAAACTCAACGACGAGTTGTACATTAATACTTTGTTCAAGTTCATCAGGCTGAGGCAACCTAGACACGGTGCATTGTAAGGAGTCAGATTTAACCTCAATCCATGGTGGGGTGTTATTGTATTGTGAACCATCCAAGTTGCGGGTTGCTACTTGGCGAGAGGAAGTTTTTTCCCGAACGGTCAAAACATCACCAACAGAAACGACATAACTGGGAATATCTACTTTACTCCCATTAACCAATAAGTGTCCGTGGTTAACAAATTGAC
>JGI20156J14371_10003014_pt1 | contig 12860 bp, 8 predicted proteins | sample COG_06_FD_14371 | JGI IMG/M metagenome (IMG submission 14371)
GAAAAGAATAAAAATATACTTAATACTAATAAAAGTTTACTGTAATGAGCCATGATTTTAAAAGTTATATTGAGTTATCATTTATATTTAAAAACTTTAATATCGAAAATAAACAATTTTGTTTGAAAGAGAAATATTTTTCAATCATTATAAGTTGATTTCTTTTTCAACGAGTCGATTCCCGTAGATTTTGAAACTACACTTACATATGTTGGTTCCGGGTCTGCCAAAAATGAATCTATTTTTACTGGTGATTTTAATCAAGACGGGGTTACACAAACCAATAATACTACAACAGAATTTTCATGGAAAAACACATCACCTGGTCCTTATTTCAATTCATTAAGCTATACCTATAATAATTCTACAACCAACATACAAACAGGAGTAGTTAATATTAATACTTTTGTATGGGATTTCGCTGAAGATTATAACAGTGCTGTCACAACTACAGAAGCCGGAGTAATTAATAATTGGACAAGAAGATAAATTTTTTGAAGTTCAAAAAACAGAATTCTCGTTTAATAGCGGGAATTTTTTGTACCATCGTTAGCTCAATAATTACCTGAAGAGCCTTGTAATTAAATTTAGTGGAGTTTTCTTTTAAACCACAGGCATATTCTCTTCGGTAATTCTAATTTAATAAAAACTCACTTTTTGGTCATTTTTGACTCATTTTGAGCGTTTTTCGATCAATTTCAGTGATTTTAGCCATTTTTCGTGTTTTTTTAGATTAATTCAAGGGCATATCCTCTTAAGTAAGGTTTTATTAGTAAGCCACAGCGCTAAACCTTGATTTTACTGAGGTTTTATGGGTTGTGATCCCCCCCTTTTGTTTGGGGGTCTAAATATAGTTGGGGGGTAAACCCTTTCCTCAGAGCTAGCTAATGTTATAAAAGTGAAGCATTAATGGCTTTTTTTAGAGACTTTTTTAGATTTATTTATCTTGAAACCCAGAATCAAATAAAAATTCAGTATATTGGTAAACCAATTTGGTAATCCAATATTATGAACAAATTAATTTTTCTAAAAGTATACGCACTAGTTTTCTTTTTTAGTTTAGCAATTAATGCTCAACAAACTGTTCTTGTACATTCAATTCAAGAATTTAACACGGCTGTTTCTGAGGCAAAACCAGGAACAAATATCGTATTAGCAAATGGAGTTTGGCAAGATGCTGAATTGTTATTTGAAGGGGAAGGAAGTGTATCGAATCCCATTAAACTTTCGGCAGAAGAAAAAGGAAAAGTAACACTCGAGGGGCAATCTTATCTTCAGATTGCGGGATCATACCTTCATGTCGAAGGGTTGGTTTTTAAAAATGGTTATACCCCAACTAACGAAGTTATTTCTTTTCGAAAAAACAACAAAACACTTGCATACCACTCGCGTTTATCAGAATGTGTCATTGACAATTATTCAAACCCAGAAAGACATGAACAAGACAGTTGGGTTGCACTTTATGGAAAAAATAACCGCGTAGACCATAACCATTTCGAAGGAAAAGGAAATCGAGGTGTTACCTTAATTGTTCGTCTTAATTCTAAAGAAAGTATAGAGAACAACCATATAATAGAAGGCAATTATTTTGGCCCCCGCCAGAATCTAGGTTCAAATGGTGGAGAAACATTGCGGGTTGGAACTAGTCATTTTTCTATGGAAAAATCAAAAGCCATTGTACAAGGAAATTATTTTGATCGTTGTGACGGTGAGCATGAAATTATTTCAAACAAGTGCGATCAGACTACTTTCAAAAATAATGTATTTTTTGAAAGTATTGGAACTCTAACCATGCGTCATGGCGATGAAACATGGGTTGAAGGGAATGTGTTTTTGGGAAATAGAAAACGTAACACAGGAGGCATCCGAGTTATAAATGGGCAACAAACTGTAAAAAATAACTACGGTTATGGTTTGACAGGCTACCGCTTCAGAGGTGCTTTGGTTGTGATGAATGGTGTGCCTAATTCGCCGCTAAACAGATACTTTCAGGTAGAGGATGCTGTTATAGAAAACAATGTATTTGTTAATTCCGATCACGTACAGTTGTGTGCAGGAAGCGACGATGAGCGCTCTGCAACTCCACTTAATTCAACCTTCAAAAACAATACATTTTATTTAGATAAAGAATCAGAGTTAGTTACAGTTTATGATGATATAAGCGGAATTGAATTTGATAATAACCGAACTAACTTTCCTATTAATCCTAACATGACAGAAGGATTTAAGGTTAAGAAAATGAGTTTGGTAAAAGATAGGCATGGGCTACTTATGCCTAAAATAGGCAGAAAAATAATTAGCCCAGACTTAGCCGATGTACTTCCATCTAAAGAAAATACAGGAACTTCATTTTATTCCAAGGAAGACAAGCGGATTGCTTTTGAATCTGGAAAAACACATACAGTTTCCGCAGGAGTCAACACACTTTTTGATGCAATCAAAAATTCAAAACCTGGCGATATATTAGAATTGAACGAATCGTTACCCTATGAACTAACTAAACTTCCTTTAATAAAACATCCGCTTACAATTCGTGCTACATCTGGAACCAATCCAATGATATTGTGGGAAAAGAAAGCCGCTTTTGATATTGTAAACGGAGGCGAACTTAGATTAAAAGGTTTGTCTTTTGATGGAGAAAACGCTCCTGATGGTTCAGGAAATGCTGTAATAAGAACCAGTAAGTATTCTATGAATAAAAATTATAGCCTAAGGATTGAAGATTGTGCTTTTAACAACTTAGATGTAAATCACTCTTTTGATGTAATTAGTATATACAAGAACACTTTTGCAGATGAAATTTATATCGAAAATTCAACTTTCAATAATATTACAGGTCATGTAATGGCTTTGGATCGTGAGACTGATGATGTTGGAATATATAATGCAGAATTTGTAACACTAATAAACAATAAGTTCACAAACATTCAAGGAACCGTATTGAGTTTACATCGAGGCGGTAAAGACGAAAGCACCTTTGGACCTTTTTTATATCTTGATCATTGCACGCTCGAAAATGTAGGTTTTGGTTCACGAAATAAATACCAAACAGCTCTTAGTTTATATGGTGTTCAAGATATTGTAATTAAGAATTCTGTTTTCACAAATACCAAAAACATAAAGATGCACCTGGTAGTAGGTGAACCTATCGTAAATGTATCTAACATTCAAATGGATCAAGCAGGTCAAATTGAAGTTAGCGGAGATCAAAAATACACCTTGGGCAAGGTTTTTACAAAAGAAACCAACCCTTCTGATTTAATAGGAACCGATAATGCTCCACTAGGTGTTCGAATTAACAAATAAATTATGTTCAGAAAAGTTAAAATATTACTAGGTATCTTATTCTGTTTAGTCAACTCTATTAAGGCTCAGGAACATCCAAACTTAATTTTGACGCAAGAAGGTGTAGAGCAAATCCGAGAAAATCTTGGCAAGGTTCCTTTTTTTGACTCCTACTTGAAAGAAATAAAAGCCGAGGTAGATGCTGAAATTGAAACAGGAATTCATGTGCCTATCCCAAAAGATATGGCCGGAGGTTATACGCATGAACGTCATAAAAAAAATTTTTTGATTTTACAAAAAGCAGGAGTGCTCTTTCAGATTCTTGAAGATCAAATTTATGCTGATTACGTTAAAGAGGTTTTAATGGAATATGCTCGTATATATAAGACGTTACCCATCCACCCGCAACCTAGATCTTATGCTCGTGGAAAAATATTTTGGCAATGCTTAAATGATTCCAATTGGTTGGTTTATGTTAGTCAGGCGTATGATTGTATTTATAATACGCTTTCAAAGAAAGAAATTAGCCATCTAGAAAATGATCTTTTTCGTCCTTACGCAGATTATATTTCTAGTGGAAATCCTCAATATTTTAACCGCATTCACAACCACAGTACTTGGGGTAATGCTGCCGTAGGAATGATTGGTTTGGTTATGCAAGATGAAGAACTTATTCAACGTGCTCTTTATGGATTAAAGCAAGACGGAATTGAAACTAATGCAAAAGATAACGACGGAGGTTTTATCAAAGATGAAGCAGGAAAAGCTGGTTTCTTAGCGAACATCGAAGCACCTTTTTCTCCTGAAGGTTATTATACCGAAGCTCCTTATTACCAACGTTATGCTATGTACCCTTATCTACTATTTGCAGTTGGCTTAAACAACATGCGTCCGCGAGAAAAAATATTTGAATATAAAGACGGTGTTTTGCTTAAAGCAGTAAATACACTATTAAACCTTACGGATTCCGACGGGGAATTTTACCCGCTAAACGATGCTCAAAAAGGGATGTCTTATTTTTCAAGGGAATTGGTTTCTGCTGTTGATATTGCTTATCATTACGGAGATCAAAATTCAGGGCTACTTTCTATAGCAAAAAAACAAGGAAAGTTAACTTTGGACGACGCCGGTTTTGCAGTAGCAAAAGCAATTGCAGATGGAGAAACAAAACCTTTTGTAAAACAATCAATGGAACTCACAGATGGCCCTTTAGGTAAGCAAGGAGGAATAAGTATTCTTAGATCTGGCTCCCAAGAAGAAGAACTTAATTTAGTTGCGAAATATTCTGCTCACGGAAACAGTCATGGACATTATGATAAGCTTTCATTTTCACTTTATTATAGAGGAGATGAGGTTTTACAAGATTATGGGCTTGCTCGATTTGTAAATATCGATCAAAAAAATGGAGGGGGTTATTTAAAAGAGAATACAAGCTGGGCGAAGCAAACCATTGCACATAACACACTGGTGGTTAACGAAATTTCTCACTTCAATGGAACGTATGAAACTGGAAGTCAATTTCATTCACACAAATATTTTAGTATTCTTTCTGATGATGGAAATCAACTCATCAGTGCTAAAGAAAACAATGCTTACCCGGGTATAAAAATGCACCGAACTTTGTTGATGATTGAAGACAAAAGGCTGGATAATCCTTTGGTGCTGGATATATTCAAAGTAGATTCTCAAAATAAAAATCAATATGATTTACCTTATCATTATTTTGGACAAATCATGTCAACCAGCTTTCCGCTTGAATCTCAATCAACACTTTTACCATTAGGAGAAAACAATGGATATCAACACTTGTGGTTACGATCAAAAGGGAAGAACGGCAAGTCTATAAATCAGATGAGCTGGTTCTCTAGCGGAACATTTAGAACCCTAACGATGTTAAATTCACCTGAAGATGAATTTCTGTTTACTGAACTAGGGGCTAACGACGCTGAGTTTAATTTAAGAACCGACCCTTCTTTTATTATAAGAAGAAAGAATACAGCAGCAACACTTTTTGTCAATGCAGTCGAAATTCATGGAAACTACAGTCCTGTTAGTGAAATAGCAATCAATGCAACTTCCTCATTAAAAAACATTAAAACAATTCTAGATACTAAGGAATATACAGCTGTGTCTATAGAGTTAACAAGAGGAGCACCAATTCAAGTGATTTTGTCAAATCAAAACCCAAACGAAAGTCAAAATCATTCCGTTGAAATAAATGGAAAAACAACACGTTGGACAGGTCCTTATTTAATACAAACTATAAAAGAATAACTATGAAAAGTTTTGGAACAAGTAAAGAATTTTTATTGACTAATGAAATCGAATGGGAAACTGTTGGAGAAGGAGTAAAAAGAAAGATAATGGGCTATGACGACAAAATCATGCTGGTTCATGTAGACTTTGAAAAGGACAGTATAGGGCCTGTGCATCAGCACCATCACTCCCAAGTAACTCATGTTATTTCGGGTATTTTTGAGGTAACCATTGGCGAAAAGACAGAAACACTAAAAGCTGGAGACAATTTTTATATTCCAACCAATGTGCTTCATGGTGCTATTTGTAAAGCGCCAGGACAATTAATTGATGTATTTAGTCCAATTCGTGAAGATTTCATGAAATAAATCGCTCAAAATTATTGATAATTCAATTTTTTTAATATATTTGGAAAACCAATTTGGTAAACCAATCTGGTTTTCCAAATTAAAACAAATAAAAAAAAGGATAGTTGTACCTATCCTTTTTAAGTTACTTCAATTATAAGAGGGAAGTAATAAAGACACCGCCAAGGCGGTGATTGGTAAAGATAAATATTTTTATCCAATTACTCGTTTTGTGCGATCGTTTTCATTTAAAACGATTTTTTAAACAAAACAATGTAAACTAACTATTAACAAAGTATGAAAATTAAATTTCACTTAACACTAATGTTTGTTCTTATGGGCGTAGCCTTTGGATTTGCACAAACACAACTTGGTGGTACAGTTACAGATGCAAATGGGGAACCAATACCAGGAGCAACTATAATTGTGCAAGGCACGAACAATGGGACAACGTCCGATTTCGATGGAAATTATACTATTTCGGTCGAACAAAATCAAAACCTAGTAATTTCTTATCTAGGGTACATATCTGCAATTATTCAATTTACAGGTCAAGATAATTTAAGTGTTAGCTTATCTGAAGACCTTACTGAATTAGATGAAATTGTAGTTACAGGTTACGGAACTCAAAAGAAATCTCACTTAACTGGAGCTATTTCTAAAATTACCAACGAAAAACTCGATCAAATCGCTGTATCTCGTGTAGATGAAGCTTTAGTTGGTCAAGTATCGGGGGTTAATATCTCAGCTACTGAAGGTGAAGCTGGATCAGCTCCTACCATTCGTATTCGTGGAACGGGTTCTATTACTGGTAAATCTGATCCTGCAATCGTAGTAGACGGTTTATTAGTAGATAACGACTATTTAGGTTCTTTAGATATGAATGATGTTGCTTCTTTTGAAATTTTAAAAGATGCAGCTTCTGGAGCAATTTATGGTTCTAGAGGAGCAAACGGAGTTATTTTAATCACCACAAAAGAAGGTGAAGAAGGTAAAACAAAGTTTAGTTACAATACATATTTAGGTTTCAAAGAAGCACGTCAAAGTGATGCTTACTCTTTTTCTTTAGCTGATGAAGCTGCTGAAGAGTTAGCCGCAAACGGATCTTTGTCTAACCAAACACAACGTAAACTAGATATAGGTGTTGATCGCAGCTGGCAAGATGTTATTTTTGACGGTGGTGAAATCAGAAGCCATTCATTTGCTGTTCGTGGAGGAAACAAAAAAACGAAATATAGTACTGCACTAAATTTTATCCATGATCAAGGTGTCTTATTAACGGATGATTATAAAAAATATAACATCAAGTTAAAGATTGACACTAAGCTTAACGACGAATTTTCTGTTGGAATTAACCTAAGCCCTTCTTATGCAAATAGAAGACGTTTTGATGGATCTGCACATGATATTCTTCGTCAAACAGTATGGTTGCCTTTATATTTAGACGACAATTCAATCCAGCACGTTAACCGTGTAAGAGATGGTGGAAAATATGCAAATGCTCAAATTGGAGACTACGCTATTCAACGTATGTTTGATGACTGGGATATGGCAAATAATGTTGCTGTAACAAGTGGACAAGATATCAGTAATACTTCAAACACAAACCCTGCAGCTAAAGTATTGGAGCGTGATCGAAACGATTACAAATTCAAGATATATGGAAGCATGTATATGAAGTACAAAATTGCAAAAGGAATTAATTTAAAATCTACTATCGCTGGAGATTTTCAAAACACAAAGCGAGATCGCTGGCAAGGTGTTCAGTCTAATAGAAATGGTGCTTCCGCAGCAAACTATTCAACTAACACTCAAAACAGAATGCACTTTGTAACGGATAACTTCCTTAATTTTGATAAAGAAATAAACGGACACGAAATCAGCGCTATATTAGGTTTCTCTGCTGAAAAGTGGGATACTGAATACGAAAGTTTAGCTGCTGCTGGTTATCAGTCAGATTTATTACAAACGATTAGCGCCGGTGACCCAACAACCATTCAAGGACAGTCTTATGACTACGCGCAACGCTTAATATCCTATGTTTCAAGAGTTAACTACGCTTATAAGGATAAGTATTTAGCTTCTTTCAGTTTCCGTCGTGATGGATACTCTGCATTTGGTCCAAATACTAAGTATGGAGATTTCCCAGCTGCATCTGTAGGTTGGAACGTTGCTAAAGAAGATTTCTTAACAGGAAACAATGTTATTAGTAACCTAAAATTAAGATTTAGTTATGGGGTTTCTGGAAATCCATTTTTTGATACAGGTAATGTATTAGTAGATAATTTCCCTTTCCTATCTTTATTAGGTTCACAGACTGCAATTGTAGATGGTGGTTCAGCTGCAGCTTTCAACCCTATCAATATTGCCAATACGGACTTACAATGGGAAAGCTCTGTTGAGATAAACCCAGGGATTGACTTTGGCTTCTTCTCTAATAGAATTACAGGGTCTATAGAATACTATGAAAGAACAAGTGAAAAACTATTGATAGACAACCCTGTTTCTTCAACTACAGGTTTTAGCAGTGCTCTAGTTAATCTTGGGAAAGTTAAAAATAGTGGATTAGAATTTGAAATTCGAACTAAGAATGTTACTTCTGAGAACTTCTCTTGGAATTCAACACTTCTACTTTCAGCCAATGATAATGAGTTGGTTAGTTTTGGAGCATCTGACGGTCAGATTCAAAATATCGACGCAAAACGTGCTGCAGAATGGGTAAATTCTGTAGGTAACCCAATATCTTCTTTCTACGGATGGGTAGTTGATCGTGATATTCCTTTAGAGTTCATTAAAAACCCTTATCATCCAATTGGAGCAGAAGCACAAGATGTTTATGTAAAAGATTTAAATGGCGATGGTTTAATTGATGATGATGACAAAACCATTTTAGGAGATCCTTATGCTGATTTAGTGTGGAGTTTTTCAAATGACTTTAGATTAGGAAGATTTGACTTAAGCTTAATGATTCAGTCAAGTGAAGGTGCGATGGTAAGAAATATGGGGGATCAGTATATTTTCAACCACTTTAATTCTTCACAAGATTATAACACAGCAACTACACCTGACCAACAATTTATCAAGCAAAAAATCTTTACAAATGATATTGTACAAGATGCATCTTACATTGCTTTGAGAAATATAAACATTGGGTATAAAGTTTCTGATGAATTCTTAAAAGATATGAATATAACTTCTGCTAGAGTTTATGCTTCAGGTCAAAACTTGTTCTACAAAACGGCAGCGAATTATACTGGTTTTAATCCAGAATCTATAAACGATACTTCTCCAACAACTTATGGTTATCAGAGAGCTGGATCGCCAATATTTAGCACAATTTCATTAGGTGTGAATGTTGAATTTTAATCAAAAAACAATAAAAAAACATATTATGAAACACATACAAATTTTAACACTGGTTTTGTTAGGAGCATTTGTTTCTTCTTGTGAAGAGGATTACCTGGAGCCTAAATTAACTTCAGCAATCAATGGGTCAAACTATTACTCTACCCCAGAACAAGTAGAATCAGCTGTAATTAACATGTACGACGGTCTTCAGGGGGTTAATTCTTCTTCTGGAAACGATAATCACGCAACTCAAGTAGAGTTTTATTTAACAGAAATGCGTTCAGACAACACAAGAACTAAAAGTAGTGAAGGTGAAGCAGCTCAATTTGAGAGTTATAACGTAGAAGCTACCAATGGAATTGTGGAAGATTATTACAGAAGTTTTTATAACGTAATTTTTCGTGCCAATACAGTTTTAGCTAATTTAAGTAATGCAGGAGGTTCAGCTAATCAATTTGAAGGAGAGGCTAAATTTGTTCGCGCTTATGCTAACTTTAATTTAGTTCGTTTATATGGAGCTATTCCATTAGTTACCGAACCTATTAGTCCACTTAATAGCGAAATCGCTTATACTCGTGTGCCAGTCGCAGATGTTTATGCGTTAATTGTTAGTGATTTAGAAACGGCTGTTTCACAATTAAATAATGATTATCGTACTCGTGCTTCTCGCTCGGCTGCTGAAGCATTATTAGCTAAAGTTCAATTGACATTAGGAAACTATACTGCTGCACGTACTTTACTTGAAAGTGTTGTTACTACAGGAGGTTTCTCTTTAGAATCTAATTTCAGCGATGTTTTTTATAACGAAGCAAATTCTGAAACTATTTTCGCAATCGGGTATGCTCCTGGAGGTTTAGATAGCCAAAACTTTTCTGCAGAATGGCTTAATGCTGTTGGTAGAACTTCGGGTGTAAATTATGTTACGGCAGATGTTCGTTCAGCTTTTGAAGATTTTGGTGGAAATAGAACTGCAGTTTCTTTTAGACAAGACGCAAGTCAGCCAGAGCAATACCAAGTTGCTAAATATTTTCCTAACGGAGAATTGGATGCTCCTTATCTAGCAGATCCTACTAAAGCTGGAAATGACTGGATTGTTATTCGTCTTGCTGATGTATTGTTATTGCACGTTGAGTCTATTATGGCTGGTGCTAACGAAACTATTGATCCAGCAGCATTGGCTTCTTTTCAAGCAGTTCGTAACCGTGCAGGTTTAATGGATTCAGTTACAATAGTTACTAAAGATGTTTTATTAAATGAACGTCGCGTGGAACTAGCTTTTGAAAATCATCGTTTATTTGACTTGATGCGCTTAGGTGTAGCTCAAGATGTATTGTCAAATTTTTCATCTACAAATGGGTTAGGATTTTCAAGTACAGATGTATTATTGCCAATTCCTCAGAGAGAAATTGGTTTGAGTTTAGGAACGTTATCACAAAATCCTGGATATTAATCTATATAGTTAATCATAATATGGGCTTGATTTTTACGAGCCCATATTTTAAAAAACAACCTTATGAAAACATTTAATAACAATACACTAAAGAGAATGAATCTACCATTCGTTCTTTTAGTTAATTTTCTTTTGCTGGGAGTTGTTTCCTGCGAAAAATTAGAATTACCGGAAGAAGCTTCTATAGCAGATCTTACTCCGCCTAGTGCAAGTTTTAGTGCTGTAGGAACAGAAGATTTTTTAACATACAATTTTTCTAACACTTCCAAAAGTGCTACAGATTATGTTTGGACTTTTCCTGGAGGAGGATCTTCTACTGCTGTTGAGCCAACTTTTTCATTCCCATCTGTTGGAACATATTCAGTCTCTCTAGAGGCTACAGATAAGCTTCTTGTCAGCGATACATATACCGCTCAATTAGTTATAGTAGAGCCACCAATTCCTCCTGCTATTAATCCCGATGTAATTAATGGAGATTTTTCTAATGGTCAAGATAACTGGAAAGTTTCAACGTTTACTGGAGGAACTACAAGTCCATATAATTCAAGTTCTGATGGCGAAAACCTAAACTATGATGGATCTGATAACGGGAGTAAAACGCCCGGAGCTAAATGGACTAGCTCAACTTCTGCTGGACCAAACTTAAGCGGTTCTACTCGTTTTGCATATCAAGCACATACAGTTTCGCCAGGGCGTGAATATTATATTGAGTTTAGTTACGCAATTAAAACAGGTGGTTCTGGTCTTGATTCAACTGGAGACAGACTAGTTGTTGAAATGTTGTCTGGACATTTCAGCGATGGTGCAGATGCTTTAGCTAGTTCTCAAGCATCACCATTAACTCAGATTGTAAGTACGGCTATTCTTGGAAAAGGAAACTTTACGCTTGTAAAACAAACCTTTACTGCACCAGAAAGCGGATTAGTAGCTATTTGGATGTATGGTATTACATCTGTTGATTCCTATATAGATAACGTTAAGCTTTATCCAGTAGATTAATTTGAAATAAGTAAATGAAGATAAACTCTCTGCATAACATTTTTTTGTTCTGGTTATCCCTAAGTTTTTTATTTGCCTATTCAGGCTGTAAAAAAACGGATAATGGTCTAAGTGAACTTGATCTATATATCGCTGAAAGAGATTTAGAAAATAGTCAGAACAGTGCTTCGGCTGAAATGTTAGCCGAAAGCACCAGTTCTACTTCAACAGTTTTACCTAATATTGATTTAAATAACTGGAAAGTAACGCTTCCTATTGGAAACCCAACATCAGTTCGACCTCCCGAAATATTAGATTACGCTAATAACGAAACCCTAAAACCGTTTTTTTATAACGATTCTATAGACGGCTCTTTGGTTTTTTATGCTTACCCAGCAAACACTACTGCCAACTCTACTTATTCAAGAACGGAGTTGCGCGAACAAATGGTTGCGGGAAGTGATAATACCAACTGGACTTTTTCTCAAGGAGGAAGGATGCGAGGTGTACTTTCGGTTCCTGAAGTATCTTTAGATGAAAATGGAAAACCACACCGGGTTATTATCATGCAAATTCATGGAAGGTTAACTAATGAGCAACGAGATTTAATCGGAGAGGATGATAATAATGCACCCCCAATGCTAAAAATTTATTGGCATAATGGACGTGTTCGAATCAAAACAAAAATTGTCAAAAACCTAAATGCCACCTATGAAGAATTACTTCATGAAAGTGCATGGGGAGATGACGAAGGATACACCATTCCTGTAGATGTAGGTAATGAAAAATTTACTCTTGAAGTTATTGTAGCTGATGGATCAATGGAAATTGTTTTTAATGACTTATATTCCATTATTTATGATAGTGTTCATATTCAAAAGTGGGGAATTTTTGAGAATTATTTTAAAGCAGGTAATTATTTTCAAAGTAGAGATGAAGGGTCTTTTGCTCGAGTAAAGTACTATGAACTTTCAGTCTCTCATGAATAGATTAAATGATTAACTTTGAATATATTTTATAACCTAAGTCTAAATATTGAGTCAATATGATTGTTGATACAGAAATTCAGAGCACAAAGAAAAAGATTATATCAGATCTAAAGGATTTAATTAATTTTAAAAACTTAGAACCTGGTGATAAGCTTCCCTCTGAACGTATGTTATCCGAAAAATTCAATGTGTCTCGAGGTAATCTTC
>JGI20156J14371_10003016_pt1 | contig 12856 bp, 10 predicted proteins | sample COG_06_FD_14371 | JGI IMG/M metagenome (IMG submission 14371)
TTCTCTCCCTGAGACACTATCAGTTGGGCCGTAAATGTTTCTGCATTTGACCCATTGTATGTATTGGTAAAGGTTTCATTTAAATCATTGCTGGTTTGGACCGCAGAACCATCTCCAAAACTTAATGAATATTCGTCTCCGTTTTCACTTGATGAATAATCAAAACTGACGAGCAAGTCAGCACATCCTGCACTTGGGTTTGCAGTTAAAACAGCAATCGGTGGGTTTAGAAGATCCACGAAAGCACTGTCCTCTACCGTGCAAACAGCGTCTTCAATACTCACGTAATACCATCCAGAAGCCAAATCAGTCCAAACAGAAGCCGCTGGGCCTTCTTGTCCTGTCATGCTTTCCCAGGAATAGTACACCCCATGTTCTGGTGTGGTTGTTTCTCCGCTTACAAAAACAGAGACAAATCCGTCCGGTTCGCAAGTTGCTGGACCGATATAAATGGTATCAACCATTAATGTCTGATTTAAGGTAATCGTTAAGGTATCGGTATTGCTAAAATCACAATTATCAGTAGCGGTAACATATACATCAATAGAGCCGTTTTCCGTTATTCCAGTTAAAATAGAGTCGCCGACCCCTATTACATTTCCTAAAGTATCTGTCCATTCATAAGTGTAGGGCGCATATCCTCCTGTTGCAGACACTCCTACCAATACGGCTTGGTTCGCACACACCAACAAGGTGTCAGATTCATCAATATTAATGATCGGTCCATCCCCAATATATATAGTCCCAGAGGATACGATAGTGTCCCCACAAATGTTTACCAATTCTACCGTAATGGTTACCGATTCAAAGCCTTCATCTATGCCATCCTGAATAGGTGAAAGGTTAATTATTACAGAGTCTTGACCTGGCACAAACACCACAGAGTCTATTAAATCGTTATAGTCCAATCCCTCGACAGCTTCTCCTCCAATGGTGTAATTAATAATCAGTGTGTCGGCGATCTCTCCCTCTGGTCTTGTAAAAATGAAATTTGCATCTGTACACCCCTCAACAATTGTAGAGTCTCCCGAAACAGTTGCCACTGTAACATCGACTGCGTCAGAAACGAAGCTCCCAGCCTCCAAGAATACAGCAGTATTTAAAAATGAATCAGAACAATCCGCAATAGCAAACTTAAAATGATAGGTTTCACCACACTGTACGTTCAATTCAATAGGAATAGGAACGGTAAAACCATTATGAGTAAATGAATTGCCATTATTATTTATATAAAAAGCAGCATTCAATCCTGGATGAATTGTACTTATTGTTATCGGGGTATTTGTTCCAGGAACAACGGCAACATTTTGGGAGCCTCCAGGAAAACCGACAGGTGAAGCAAAAGGACCCGCTATTCCGGGACCACTCACATAAAATGCAAAAACGTCGTTGAAAACAGTATTTACATATGTTAAATACTCATCAGAAGAAAAAACGAAATTAAAGGATGCTACATTGGACGAAGGAACAAAGTCAAATTCTAGAAAAGCAGCATCTGATGTGCTATTAATTGCAGGATTCACAGACTGTGCAACGGTCAAAAGATCATTGTCGGCCAATCCACTTCCTCCGGGCTGACCAGCATCTTGAACTCCTGGTCCTCCAATTAGTCCTGTAACCGGTCCTGCAGAAATAACAACCCCTCCATCAAAGCCAACATTTGAAGTTGAACCATCAAATGTTCCTATCTGGGCATTGGCTCCAGTAAAAGTAACATTGGATATCGTAATCCCTGGCCCAACCAATTCTAAAGCATAATCCATCGGTGTTCCACCTGTATTAACCGTCATTTGTGANAACGCTGTGTTTACAAAGACAATAAAAGCAAATAAAAAATAAAGTACCTTCAATTTTAATTAAAGTTAGATATTAGATTCCTATAAGATTAGACTCAAACAAATTAAGTTAAGTTGCATGCAAAAATAAGCAATTATTCACTATTAAAAAAAAGCATTAATTTGGACCTTAAAATTTTGAATAAAATGAACAAAACACAAGCATACATAAATACGAATAAGGACCGCTTTTTAAATGAATTATTGGAGCTCTTAAGAATCCCCTCAGTTTCTGCAGATTCTTCATTCAATAATGATGTTCAAAAATGTGCAGATACACTTTCGGAGAACCTAAAAAATATAGGGTTATCAAATGTTCATGTATATCCAACCGCAGGGCATCCAATAGTGTATGGGGAAAAAATAATAGACGCATCATTACCAACCGTATTGGTCTACGGGCACTATGATGTTCAACCTGCTGACCCACTAGAATTATGGCATTCTGACCCTTTTGATCCTGTTGTGAAAAAAACCGACTTGCATCCACAAGGCGCTATTTTTGCTAGAGGTTCTTGTGATGATAAAGGACAGATGTTTATGCATGTTAAAGCAGCTGAGGCAATGATCGCTTCGGGAGAATTAAGCTGTAACGTGAAATTTATGATTGAAGGAGAAGAAGAAGTCGGAAGCGAGAACCTTGGCATATTCGTAAAGGAGCAAAAAGAACTACTTAAAGCTGATATTATTCTAGTTTCAGACACGGGGATGTTGGCCAATGATGTTCCATCAATCACCACTGGATTAAGAGGCTTGAGCTATGTTGAAGTTGAATTAACAGGCCCAAATCGAGATTTGCACTCAGGACTTTACGGAGGGTGTGTGGCCAACCCTATAAACATTCTTTGTGACATGATAAGTCAACTTCAAAATGATGATTTAGCAGTTACAATACCCGGTTTTTATGACCGGGTGGAAACATTGTCCCAAGAGGAAAGAGGCGAAATGGGAAAAGCTCCATTTTCTAAGGAAGCCTACTGTAAATCTATTGATATTAATGATGTTCACGGTGAAAAAGGATACTCTACAATGGAAAGAGGATCAATAAGACCTTCATTAGATGTAAATGGTATTTGGGGGGGGTATACCGGAGAAGGGGCAAAAACTGTCATTGCTTCAAAAGCATACGCCAAAATTTCTATGAGACTTGTTCCCAATCAGGATCCAGATGATATCACCAAACTATTTACAGAGTATTTTTCTTCAATTGCACCCGATGGAGTAACGGTAAAAATAACACCTCATCACGGCGGTGAACCGGCTGTAACTCCTGTTGATTCAATTGGTTATCAGGCAGCAAGTAATGCTTATGAAAAATCTTTTGGCAAAAAACCCATTCCTGTCAGAAGTGGAGGCAGTATACCAATCGTCGCTATGTTTGAAAAAGAATTAGGTCTAAAAACGGTTCTAATGGGTTTTGGTCTAGATAGTGATGCCATTCATTCTCCAAATGAACATTATGGTGTTTTCAATTTCTACAAGGGAATAGAAACCATTCCTTATTTTTTTGAATCATTTACTAAACTTTCTAACTAAAATGAAATCTTTTTTTTTCGGTTTAATTTTATTTTTAATGTGCGCCTGCGCATCATTAAAACAACCAAAAATGGTTTCTTTCGAGGGGTTTTCTGATTTTAAAATGAAACCACGTGAAATTAACTTTACCATCTCAGGAAATGTTTTAAACCCCAATAAGTCCAAATTAAAACTCCATCCTTCTTCTGTTGATGTATACATCCAACAAAAAAAACTTGGACAGCTTTCAAACGAGGAAAAAATAATTCTCAAAAGAAATGGCACAACAGATATTTCCGTTCCTGTTATTGCCAAATACCGAAAAGGGCGCACTAATTCAACTTACTGCCCTTTCTTTTAAAGATTCTGTAGAGGTAAAATTTGTTGGTGAAGTTAAGGTAGGAATGGGTATCTTTAAAAAGAAAATTGCCATTAATGAGTCTTTCAAAACCTCTACGCGCTTTTTAAAATTTAAAAACTAATGCTCTCAGCAAATACTGAAAAAAAACTATTTCTTCTTGATGCTTATGCCCTGATTTATAGAGCATACTTTGCTTTTTCAAAAAACCCAAGAATCAATTCTTTGGGACAAAACACTTCGGCGGCATTTGGGTTTACAAACGTACTTATTGATATCATTAAAAATGAAAAGCCAACCCATATTGCTGTTGTGTTTGATCCTCCAGGTGGCTCTGTTCAAAGGCAGGAGGATTTTCAAGAATATAAAGCCAATAGAGAAGCCATGCCCGAAGATATTCGGTCCATGATTCCCCCAATAAAAGAACTTATACGGGCTTTTAACATTGAAGTAATCGAAGTGGCGGGATATGAAGCCGATGATGTGGTGGGCTCCCTCAGTGTTTTAGCTGAAAAAAACGGCTTTACTACCTACATGATGACTCCTGATAAGGATTATGCCCAACTCGTTACACCATCTACATTTATATACAAGCCTGGGCGAGGAGGTGCTCCCCCACAAATTCTTGGTGTAAAAGAGGTCTGTGAGAAGTTTGAAATTACGACCCCCTTACAGGTAATCGATATTTTAGGACTTTGGGGTGATGCTTCCGATAATATACCTGGAATACCTGGTATAGGTGAAAAAACATCAAAATTACTTATTTCGAAATATGGGTCAATGGAAGGCATCTTCGAAAACGTAGAGGATTTAAAAGGCAAACAAAAAGAAAATGTTATCGCCTTTAAAGATCAAGGCTTGATGTCTAAAAAGTTGGCGACAATAATTATTGATATTGATTTAGAATTTGACGAAAACAAGCTTTTATTAAAAGAGCTAGATCGTGAGAAAATTAAAAACATCTTTACGGAGCTTGAATTTAGGAATTTATCTAAACGTGTTCTTGGAGAAGACTTGGTCATAGAGAAAAAGACTGTTCCTGTTAAAAAAGAAAGCATCAGTTCCTCAAGTCTAACGACCTCTGGTCAGCTCGATTTGTTTGGTGTGCAGAGCATGATTGAGCCTTCCGAGCCAAAGGAAACTTCCAGCTTTAAAACCATTGTTACTGAAAACGGAAAATATCATTTGGTTAGTGACGCTGAACAAATAGAAGAATTGATTTCTATTTTAAATGATCAGGAAGAAGTTTGTTTTGATACAGAAACAACTTCCATTGAGGCGAGACATGCTGAGCTTGTTGGTATTTCTTTTTGTTTTAAAAACAAAGAAGCTTACTACATTCCAATAGTAGAAAGTGAAAACATTGAAGATAATCGGATTCAGCAGTTCAAGGATTTCTTCTCAAATCCAAAAATATTAAAAATAGGTCACAATTTGAAATATGACATAAAGGTGCTCAACCGCTATGGAATAAACGTGTCTAAAAATTGTTTTGACACCATGATTGCACATTACCTTATCAATCCTGAAGCACGTCAAAGCATGGACTTTTTAGCGGAATTTTATCTTGAATATAAAACCATCTCGATCGTAGATCTTATTGGTAAAAAGGGTAAGAACCAAAAAAACATGAAAGACCTTTCTCCTGAACAGGTTTGTGATTATGCTTGCGAAGATGCCGATATCACTTTCCAGCTTAAAAAGCGTTTTGAAGAAGAAATTGATAAACCCCATCTCAAAAGCTTGTTTTATGATGTTGAAATCCCCTTAATGTTTGTCTTAAAAAACATGGAAAATGAAGGCATCGCGCTTGACGTCCCTACCCTTAATGTATTCGGGGAATCGGTTGAGAAGGACCTTGTACGTTTAGCTGAAGAAATAACAAAAATAGCAGGTGAAACATTTAACATTGATTCTCCCCGACAATTGGGCGAAATTCTTTTTGATAAATTGAAAATTTCTAGCAAGGCAAAAAAAACCAAAACAGGACAATATGCGACCTCTGAAGACGTATTAGTAAAGCATAGAAAAGACCACCCCATCGTTGAAAGCATTTTAGAATATCGTCAACTCAAGAAGTTAAAAAGCACTTACATAGATCCTCTACCAGAATTGTGTGACGCGAAGGATGGTCGAATTCACACCCATTTCATGCAAACGGTTACAGCCACGGGACGCTTGAGTTCTAATAATCCCAATTTACAAAACATTCCTATTCGCTCCGCAAAAGGAAGGGAGATCAGAAAAGCATTTGTTGCAAAAAACGCAAACCATCAATTAATGGCTGTTGATTATTCTCAAATAGAATTGCGCATTATTGCTGCATTGAGCGAGGATAAAGCAATGATAGAGGCTTTTTCTAACGGTGTCGATATACATACGTCGACCGCTGCAAAAGTTTTTAAAACACCGGTGAATGAGGTGAGCCGTGAACAGCGTTCAAAAGCCAAGGCAGTTAACTTTGGTATTATTTATGGGCAATCTGCATTTGGGCTTTCTCAAAATTTAAGCATTCCAAGAAAAGAGGCAAANGCTATTATTGACAGCTATTTTGAAGAGTACCCCACGATTAAAAAGTATATGGAAAATGTAGTGGCTTCATCACGANAAAAAGGGTATGTTGAAACCATTCTAAAACGAAGAAGATATCTTCCAGACATTAATAGTTCCAATGCTATTGTCCGGGGTTATGCAGAAAGGAATGCGGTAAATGCTCCTGTTCAAGGCTCGGCTGCTGATGTCATCAAATTGGCCATGATTAAAGTCCAAAACGAAATGGACGAGAAAAATCTAAAATCTAAAATGGTTCTGCAAGTGCATGATGAGCTTATATTTGATGTGCTTGATAACGAAAGAGAAGTTATGGAAAAATTGGTAAAAAAGAACATGGAAAGTGCCGTAGAGTTATCCGTTCCTTTAGACGTTGAATACAAAATCGCCAACAATTGGCTCGAGGCACATTAACAATAATTGTCAAAGCTCAACCAGATATATTATAGCACCTCGTGAATAGTTTTATCTTTGTGTCTCAATTTTTTAAAAAATGGATATTTGGATCAAAGCCGCGCAACTGTTTTTATCGCTCGCAATTTTAGTTTCTCTTCATGAATTAGGACATTTTATTCCGGCCAAATTATTCAAAACTAGGATAGAAAAGTTTTATTTGTTTTTCAACCCTTGGGTTTCACTATTCAGATACAAGAGAGTCAATGGGGAAAAGAAGTACTCTTGGTTTTCCAAAAATTCTCCTGAAGAATGGAGCGAAGATCCAGATACAACTGAATGGGGTATCGGTTGGCTTCCTTTAGGGGGCTATGTTAAAATTTCTGGAATGATCGACGAATCCATGGATAAAGAGCAGATGGAAAAACCAGCTGAACCTTGGGAGTTCCGTTCCAAACCTGCTTGGCAACGTTTAATTATTATGATCGGTGGCGTAACCGTTAATTTAATTCTTGGAATGTTGATCTATATTATGGTTCTTTTTACTTGGGGACAAACGCACATTAATCCGGAAAAAATGTCTCATGGAGCAAGTATACATCCTTATCTAGGTGAAGAATACGGTCTCTTTTCTGGAGATCAAATCCTAACTGTTGATGGAGAAAAAATAGAAAACCTCGATGAACTGAATAAAATCATAATGCTTCGTGATATATCTACGATCACCGTACGTCACGAGAACAATAAAACTGAAACGATTAGTTTACCAGAAGACATCGGTTCTCAGCTCTTTCAAGCTGGAGCTTTTCCTGTTTTCGGTATGCGCATGAAGATGGCTTCTGTCGCCAACGTAAGTAAAGGTTCTGGTGCAGAGAAAGCTGGAATTAAATCTGAAGACATTTTATATTCAGTGAACAATCAAAAAGTGACCTATTTTGATGAATTTCAAAAGTCTCTCTATAACAATAAGGGGAAATCAGTAGCCGTAGGTGTTTTGAGAAAAACGTCCGCAGGAACAACTGACACTTTGTCTTTAAAAGCGAAGGTAGACTTAGAGGGTAAAATTGGCTTTGAGGTGGGAATGGGGTCTGTTGAAGATTCTTCTGCCATTGAATCCAAATCCTATTCTTTTGGAGAAAGTATCTCTCGAGGAACATCCTACGGACTAAATACCTTAACAGATTATGTGGCACAGTTTAAATTTATTTTCACTAAAAAAGGTGCCGGATCAATTGGTGGTTTTGCAGCCATTGGAAATATGTTTCCCCCTGTATGGGATTGGCAAGCTTTTTGGCTGAACACCGCACTTCTATCAATCATATTGGCATTCATGAATATCCTACCCATCCCTGCTTTAGATGGTGGTCATGTAGTGTTTTTGATTTACGAAATGGTCACGGGAAAAGAAGCTCCTCAAAAAGTATTAGAGGTTGCCCAGTATATTGGAATTTTCTTACTTCTGGGGTTAATGATCTATGCCAACGGTAATGATTTGATACGTTGGATTAATGGTGCTTTTTAAATCAAATGATTTTTTGTTTCTTTACAAAAATTTGCTCAATGAAAATGTTATATAAAAAATCTTTTTGTCTGTTATCCATCATTGTTTTGGGTACATTTCTGTACTCTTGCGGTGCTCCTGGCGCATGTGATTGCAAGGAAAACAATTCACTTGGAGTAAAAGCAGATAGTACAGTTTCTGCAGACTGCGATGCCGCTTTTGAAGAGATGTCTCGGGATGATCAAAATGAGTATATAAAGGAATACAAGAGCTGCAAGTAAACCCTTAACGCTTTCTTTTTTTTGTTTTTGGTCTTAAACGCCAGCATTTTGAGCTGTCTTAGAACTTATATATCTTTAGACCTTATCGATTAATACACCAATATGAAGCAATATCAAAATTACATTCAAGGACAATGGATCATTGGAGATGGCTCGGAAACCAAGCTGTACAACGCCATAAATGGGGATGTTTTGGGCGAAGTTTCGAGCAAAGGAATAGATTATAAATCAGTACTCGAATATGGCCGTTCTGTTGGTGGTCCAGCGTTGAGGAAAATGACCTTTCAAGAGAGAGGTAGAATGCTCAAAGCATTGGCTTTTCACCTTTTAGAGAAAAAAGCAGCTTATTATAAGGTGAGCTCATGGACAGGAGCCACCAAAATAGATTCTTGGATAGATATTGAGGGTGGTATTGGTAATTTATTTGCAAATGCCTCCCTAAGAAAACAGTTTCCTGATTTGCCTTATTATGTAGATGGGGTCGCTGCCCCCTTATCCAAAGAAGGGAGTTTTATCGGTCATCATATCATGGTGCCAAAAGAAGGTGTTGCCATTCATATAAATGCTTTCAATTTTCCAATATGGGGAATGCTCGAAAAAATTGCTGTTAATCTCATGGCGGGGGTTCCTGCTATTGTAAAACCATCGGAATACACCTGCTACTTAACGGAGGTCATGGTAAGAGACATTATCGCTTCTAAAATCCTACCCGAAGGCGCTCTTCAGCTTATCTGCGGTTTAGGAAGGGGTATTATTGATCATGTTGATTGTCGCGACACGGTAACATTTACAGGAAGTGCCAGTACAGGGAAAATATTAAAATCCCTCCCATTAATCACAGAGGAAAGTGTCTCCTTTAACTTAGAGGCAGACTCGTTAAATGCATCTATATTGGGTAAACATGCTGTTCCCGGAACAATAGAATATGATCTTTTTATTAAGGAGTGCGTTAAAGAAATCACCATTAAAACAGGTCAAAAATGTACGGCTATTAGACGAATCATCGTTCCTGAAGACCTCATTGATGATGTAGAAAAGTCAATAGCTGAGAGACTGTCAAAGACTATAATTGGAGACCCGTCAAAAGAAGGTGTAAGAATGGGTGCCCTGGCTACAAAAACACAGGTTGAACGTGTAAGAGAAAATGTTGATTTGTTGGCAAAAAGTCAGGATATTGTTTTTGGCGATTTAGATGGGTTCGATGTCATAGGGGCAGATAAAAAGCTTGGTGCATTCTTTTCCCCAGTTCTCTTTAGAAATAATGATCCTTTCAATAAAACGGATTGTCACAACATTGAAGCTTTTGGACCTGTATCAACGATAATGCCTTATAAGGATATAAATGATGCTGTTACACTTGCGAAAATGGGGAAGGGTTCTTTGGTTTCCTCTATCGTAACTCCTGATGATAAGGAGGCTCGAGAATATGTTGTTGGAGCAGCAAGTATGCATGGCCGTATTCTAGTTTTAAATAAAGATTGTGCAAGGGAAAGTACGGGGCACGGATCTCCAATGCCTTTGCTTACACATGGCGGGCCTGGTCGTGCTGGTGGTGGTGAAGAAATGGGTGGTAAAAGAGGTGTTTTACACTATCTCCAACGAACTGCGATTCAAGGACACCCAACAACAATCACTGCAATTACCGAACAATTCCAAATTGGTGCAAAAATGCCAGAGGCTAACCCACACGTTTTTCGGAAACACTTTGAAGAGCTAGTTGTCGGTGAAACTGTATATACGCACAAGCACACTGTAACGGATGCTGATATCGTTAATTTCGCAAATGTTTCAGGGGACAACTTTTACGCCCACATGGATGCAACATCCTTAGATGGAACCATTTTCGAGCAGCGCGTAGCACATGGTTATTTCATTCTTTCTAAGGCCGCAGGCTTATTTGTGGACCCAAAAAAAGGCCCGGTTTTATTAAACTATGGATTGGATGATGCTAGATTTATAAAACCTGTATACCCAGGAGCTACTATTGGTGTTCGCTTTACTGTTAAGGAAAAAATGGACCAAGAAAAACGCAGCGATGATGATATTGCAAAAGGAATCGTTCGCTTCCTGGTAGATGTATATGATGAAACAGGAGAAACGGTTGCCCTAGCAACAATTCTAACAATGGTGAAAAAGCTTGATCAAACAAAATGAACCATAGCCGATTTCCCGGAGCAAAATATGCAAACATCTTCAGTTATAAGCGCACAAACACCTCCGATGGTTATGAAGATCTAGATGAACAAACCCTGCTTCTTGTGAGAGAAATCCCTGGATATTTAGGTTACGAAAATATCAAAGATAGTTCTGGTCGTAGTATATTCATTAGTTATTGGGACTCAAAAAAAGCTATAGATTTATGGAGAAAAAACGCCGTTCATAAAATGGCAAAGGATAAAAGTAAAACATGGTATTCTGCCTACCACACCATGCTTGTTCACATCGAATATAGCAATGAGTACAATTCACAACAGCTTTAAAAAGTACTGTTAATCAGTATTTTGGGTGATCTTTTAATAAAAAAGTCGTCCTTTCTTGTCTAAGTGTCATTTATACACTAAGTTTGAGGTGTACAATTAAATCAATGCTATGATCACGACTAAAAAAAGAAGCTTAAATGAAATAAGACAAACAAAAGATTGTTTTTATGAAGTCCCCAACCTTGATAAAAAGAGTATCGCTGAAGAAGTTCTTGGTGCTTATTTTTCACACCCAAGTGCACCTAATCAGATTTCCAAAGAAAACATTAACGATTTCATTAAGTTTTTAAACATCAACCGTTACAAAATAACACAAGAATAAATGAATTCAAGAATCGGCAGCAAGCTCAACTTTATCTTTCTTGCTGTAGTTGTCTTATTAATTCTCATCGGTAATAAAGCTTATAACTACGAAATAACCAGTTATAATATTGATAGTGGTGACACATCCTGGATGCTTGTATCAAGTGCATTCGTGCTTCTCATGACTCCTGGTCTCGCTTTTTTTTATGGGGGTATGGTCAATGTAAAAAACATAATTTCAACCATGCTTCAAAGCTTTGTCGCGTTAGGAGTTATTACTATTGTTTGGATATTTGTTGGTTTTAGCTTATCCTTTGGTGATAGCTTTTATGGAATAATTGGAAACCCGACTACCTTTTTATTTTTTGACAATGTGACCTTAGCGCCAAATCCAAATTACGGACCTACTATTCCCTTTCTATTATTCGCCTTTTTTCAACTAAAATTTGCAATCATAACTCCTGCTTTAATCTCAGGAAGTTTTGCTGAACGTATTCGTTTTAGGAGCTATATTCTTTTTATGCTCCTATTTACACTTCTAATCTATACCCCACTTGCACACATGACTTGGCATCCAGATGGCTTATTTCGAAAATGGGGTGTCATCGATTTTGCCGGTGGAACTGTAGTTCATATGTCAGCTGGATTAGCTGCACTTGCAGGTGCTTTATTCCTTGGGAAAAGAAAAAAAATAATCGAGAAGCCCGCAAATATTCCATTCGTAATTCTGGGAACAGGATTACTCTGGTTTGGATGGTTTGGCTTCAATGCTGGTTCCGCCTTAGGAGCTAATTTCGATGCTGTTGTTGCGTTTGCCAATACAAATGTAGCCTCAGCAACAAGTATGATTACCTGGATATTTTTTGATCGATTTACAAATCGAAAAATGTCAGCAATCGGAGCGTGCATTGGAGCTATTGTGGGTCTCGTTGCTATTACACCTGCGGCAGGAGTCGTCACGCTGGGGCAAAGTGTATTTATTGGTTTTGTGGCGGCATTGATTAGTAATTTGGCGATTCGGTTCTTTAGAAAGCTCAATGTTGATGACACGCTTGATGTTTTTCCAAGCCATGGAATAGGGGGAATAACCGGAATGATATTAACTGCTTTGTTCGCTTCGGAGGTTGGCCTAATTTATGGTGAGACAGAGACCTTTATAATGCACCTGATCGCTATTTTACTAGTTGTTTTGTACACCTTAACGATGAGTTACCTTTTATTTAAACTCGTAAATGTAATCACCCCTCTTCGTGTGCGTGAGGACCAAGAAGAAAGAGGGCTAGACGCCTCTCAACACGGCGAACACTTCGTCTAGTTTTAGTATAAAAAGTTATTGTACGGATAACGCACCTTAAATATCTCTTTTACCTGCTTGTATAATATATCGCGAAGCTCGTCCATGTTTTCCTTTTTTTGAGCAGAAATAAAAATAGCCCTTTTAGGTCCAAGCTTGGACATCCAAGATTTCTTCAAAAGGTCTAATGAAGAAAGACCATCCGGATCTTCAAGTTCAAACTCTGGTGCCTTATAGGCGTCTATTTTATTAAAAACAACAATGGTTGGTTTATCACATTTATCTATTTCTGCTAATGTTTCATTAACTACTTTAAAGTGGTCTTCGAAATTAGGGTGAGAAATAT
>JGI20156J14371_10003055_pt1 | contig 12752 bp, 15 predicted proteins | sample COG_06_FD_14371 | JGI IMG/M metagenome (IMG submission 14371)
AGAACCGACCTTAACCCAACAAAAGTGAGGGAAATTCTAAATATATCAGAAGAAAAAAACGACCTCTTTGAAAGAGCGGCGAATGAAATCAAATATAGCGGCTATATTGCAAAACAAAAAAGAGAGGTAGAGAGCTCCAAGAAAAATGAAAAAGTGACAATACCAAACAACCTTGATTATTCAAACATAAAAGGACTATCAAACGANGTTGTTGAAAGATTAGAAAAACACAAACCATCAACCCTAGGCCAAGCAAGCAGGCTTGAGGGCGTAACACCCGCTGCAACGAACCTAATTGCTATAACCATCAAAAAAAGCAAGCTATTCGAAAAGGCATAGTCAAATTAAGAACGACATCACAACCAACGAAACCATCGATGCTTTTATAAAAGAAATTTTAAAATTCAACAAGGCACACAATATTGTTGGCCGCTCATCAAAAGAAGAGATAATATTATTAGACATTCTTGATTGTGAGACCATACTTAGGCACATAACACCAAAACAAAAAGTATTAGACATTGGAAGCGGGGCGGGTCTTCCGGGTTTAATCATCGCCATTAAACAACCCCAGACACAAGTAATAATGTCTGAAAAAAATAAAAAGAAAGCTTATTTTATAAGAAAAACAATTCAGACCCTGCAACTTACAAATGCCACAATTCTAGACAAAGCAATAACCCCAAAACTAATAACCCCAAACAACTTCGATGTAATAACAGCAAGAGCACTAGCCACAGCGCCCGCAATAATTAACATGGCGGAACACCTTTTAAACAAAAAAACGGAAAGTTTCTTCTAATGAAGGGCTCTACAGAAAAAATAAACGAAGAGGTTGCCCAGCTGGACAATAATAAATACTCTTATACTATCCATAAAACAAACATTAAAAACTCAAACAAGCACATTTTAGAAATTAACCAACAATGAAACACATTATTGCCATAGCCAATCAAAAAGGAGGGGTTGGTAAAACAACCACCGCAGTTAACCTTGCTGCAGCGCTTGCCGCCACAAAAAGAAAGGTTCTGTTGGTTGATTTAGACCCACAAGGGAATGCTAGCACAGCAGCAGGAACCCCAAAAAATGACAAAACTTTATTTCAAATTTATTCTCAAAACCTAAACATAAAAGAACACATACTCAAATCTCCAAGCGGTTACGATGTTATACCTGGTGGTGAAAACCTTATAGCTCTAGAGGTTTACATTAGAAATGAAAGCAAACAAGGTGAGTTAAAAAAACAACTAGCCCCACTTGACTATGAATTTGTCATAATGGACACGCCCCCATCACTCAACCAACTTACACTAGAGTCCCTATTCGCAGCCACCGCAACACTCATACCCCTCCAATGTGAATATTATTCATTAGAGGGAATCTCATCGCTCATTAATACCATTAACACCTTAAAAAATAAAAACCTAACAGAAAACAGGGTGTTTGGAATCATCAGAACAATGGTCGACATGCGAAACAACCTAGCAAAAGAAGTTTCCGAGGAGCTAGAGAGGCACTTCCCCGCTTTGGTTTTTAACACCCTAATACCAAGAAATGTTAAATTAGCTGAAGCGCCAAGTCATGGAACCTCGGCAATACAATATATGCCGACATCTTTTGGCGCTAAAGCATACTTAGCCCTCGCAGGCGAGCTTATTAGGAGAATTGAAAGTGGTAGATAAAATATTGAACACAGGCCTCGATGCTCTTTTGGGAGACGTTGCCACCCCAAACAAACAATCCATTAAAGAAATCGAACTGGGTAAAATAAAACCCAATCGTTTTCAGCCCAGGCAATCATTCAATGAGCAAAAAATAAACGAACTTTCACAATCTATTGCAAAACACGGGATCCTGTCACCCATCTTAGTAAGAGAAACAGGTGCAGGCGGATATGAATTAATTGCAGGGGAAAGAAGACTAAGGGCAGCAAAACAGGCGGGCCTTGAGACGGCCCCATGCATGATTGACACAGCCGAAGACCAACTCTCTTTAGAGTTAGCGCTTATTGAAAACCTTCAACGAGAAGACCTCAATCCCATTGAGGAGGCTAGGGGCTATGATCGCCTAAAAAGAGAGTTTTCTTTAACTCAGGATAAAATTGCTGAGGTTACGGGAAAGGCCCGAAGCTCTGTAGCCAATTCAATGAGGCTCCTTAACCTTCCAACCTCTGTAATTGACCTTTTGTATTCTGGTGATTTGGAAAAAGGACACGCAAAAATCCTCGCATCCATGGACCCTAAAGAAGCTGAAGAGCTTGCTCAAAAAATAGTTTCATTGGGTATGACTGTTAAAGATGCCGCAACCTCAACCAAACCGAGCTCAACCAAAATCAAAGCAAAAACAAAAAACAGAGACCTATTAAATATAGAAGAGGAGCTTTCAGAAAACATAGGCCACAAAACCCAAATTGACCAACAGTCTGCCTCGAAGGGAAAAATTTCTATTTCATACTCATCAAAAGATGAAAGAGAGTCAATTATTAGCAAATTATTAAAATTAAAGAAAAATTAAGCTTGTCCTTGAGACCATAAATTTTTATAATCAGCCCCGTAAAAAAACATACTAAAGTCAAAATTAATATTCTTAAACATAATTGGTTGTCTGCCGCGGGTCTCATGATCTCTATAGTTCTATTTCCAATGTTTGCGCAACCAATTTTTATTGGGTATCTTTTTGCTTTGGCCGCGGTTATTTATATTGCCAGCAAACCAAAAAACGAGGCCCTGAATCTATATTTAGCTTTTATTTTTAGGTGGTCAGTTTTTATAGTTTTTACAATACTGTGCTTAAAATATATAACTGAAAACACTCTTATAGCTGTCTTTCTCCTTGTATACTTAAACACCACTTTTAACCCCAAACCAATCACAGCTTAAAATGGCTTCAACATCAGGCGAACAAACAAGCGCAGAATATATTCAACACCATTTAACAAACTTGGTGTGTGGCAAAACACCAAACGGCTGGACTTGTGACCACAATGCGGTTGATCAAATGGGTTTTTTGGCATTTCACGTAGACTCTCTTGGTTGGTCAATATTTCTAGGGTTGGTTTTTGTGGGCTTATTTCGCCTAGGCATTCCCAAACTATCTACCGAAGCTCCAACAGGACTCCAGAACTTTGTTGAGATGTGCATTGAGTTTGTCAATGACAACGTTCAAAGCATATTCACTTCAGCAAAAAATAATTTAATAGGCCCCATGGCATTGACGGTACTGGTTTGGGTCTTTTTAATGAACTTAATGGATTTAGTTCCGGTTGATTATTTGCCCACCCTTGCAGGTCAGGTTGCAGAAGCCACAGGGATGGTAGAAAATTCTAAAGATTCTTATTTCAAAGTTGTTCCTACCACTGATCCCAACATTACCTTGGGCATGGCGTTAGCAGTTTTTATTTTGATTATTTTCTACAGCATTAAAATCAAAGGGTTAAAAGGATTTTTAGCAGAACTAACACTCCACCCTTTTGGCAAATGGATGATGCCCGTTAACTTAGTGTTAGAGGGCGTAAATCTAATCGCCAAACCTATATCACTTGGTTTACGTTTATTCGGCAATCTGTATGCAGGTGAAATGATATTTATTTTAATAGCCCTAATGTTAACCTTTAGTTCTATTTCAATAGGTTTACTTGGGGTGGGTCTGCATTTAATATGGGCCCTTTTTCATATTTTGATTTTAGCCTTACAGGCTTTTATTTTTATGGTGCTAACCATTGTTTATTTAGCAATGGCGCATGAAACAGAAGACCATTAGGTCTTTAATTTTTAGGAGAAAAGAATGGAACAATCACTTATATACATAGCATCAGGTCTTATGATTGGTCTGGGCGCTGTTGGTGCCGCTATCGGTGTGGGCGTATTGGGCGGCAAGTTTTTAGAGGGCGCAGCGCGTCAACCAGAACTTATCCCAATGCTTAGAACCCAACTTTTTATTGTTATGGGTCTTGTTGACGCCGTCCCAATGATTGGCGTGGGCTTGGGCTTGTACTTAATGTTTGCTGCTTAAATAAAAGATGAATATTAACGCAACACTCTTAGGCCAAACTTTAGCATTTGTTATTTTTGTAGCAATTTGCTGGAAGTATGTGTGGCCGCCAATCATTGCGATTATGGAAGAGAGAGAAAAGCGTATAGCAGACGGTTTAGAAGCAGCAAAGAAAGCTGACGATTCACTCGAAGAGGCCCAACTTGCATTTGATCAAGAAATAAATAAAGCAAAGGCGGAAGCTGCTGAAATATTAGAAAAAGCTAATTCTAGAGCCTCTCAAATCGTAAATGATGCAACCGAGAAAGCAGAGGTTGAGGCTGAGAAGATTTTATCTTCAGCATCAAAAACTATTGAAAATGATGTAAACAAAGCCAAAGAGGAGCTCAGACAAAAGATGTCAGAACTCATTATCGACACTTCTGAAAAAATATTGGGCGATGAAATTAGCCCTGAAAAACATCAAGAGCTTCTTCAGAAAGCGGCTCAGAGCTATAAAGAATGATTGAGCTGTCCCCACTTGCCAGACCTTATGCTAAGGCTATTTTTGGAGCAGCCCTAGATGCAGGCAGCCATGAGCTGATTGCCAAAGACCTGGTTTTGTTGTCCGCGGTGTCTCAAACTACAGAGGTTTCTAGCCTAATTGAGGACCCAGCGTTATCCAAAGAACAAATTGCCCAAACCATAATAGGATTGGCAGACGATGAAATAGGAGGCCTTTCAATAAAAATGTTAGAACTTCTCGCTGAGAACAAAAGACTCAATCTTATAGCCGCAATTAACACAAGTTATCAAGAATTATTAGAACAACACAACAAACCAGTTCCATTGTTGTTAATGTTGCCAACCAACCCTCTGAGGACAACAAACAAATGATTGTTGAAAAACTCCTCGCTGAACATGGAGAGGGTTCAAATATAGAATTTTTAGAAGATCCATCAATTATGGGCGGTCTGTCTATCAAAATCGGAGATGAAACTCTGGACCTATCCATCAGGGGAAAGGTTAAAAAATTAGTAAACCAATTAAATTTTTAAGGTGAAAAAATGAGCCAATTAAATCCATCAGAAATTTCCAGCGTATTAAAGGAAAAAATTTCAGGACTTGACCTTTCTGCTGAAAGAAAAAATGAAGGCATTATTGTTAGTGTTTCGGACGGTATTGTTCGGATCCATGGCATGGGCGATGTTATGTATGGCGAACTTATAGAGTTTGAGAGCGGAGTTTTAGGTTTGGCTCTTAACCTTGAGCGCGACTCTGTCGGTGCGGTGGTCTTGGGAGACTATCTTGGTTTAATTGAAGGTCAAAAAGCTGTTTGTACAGGAAGAATTTTAGAGGTTCCAGTTGGGGAAGCCTTGCTAGGAAGGGTTGTAGATGCATTAGGAAAGCCTATTGATGGCAAGGGTGAAATTAAAACAGATACAACTGCCCCAGTTGAAGTTGTGGCCCCGGGCGTTATTGCTAGGCAGTCAGTTGACCAACCGTACAAATTGGTCTAAAGGCTGTTGATGCCATGGTTCCAATCGGCAGAGGCCAGAGAGAGCTCATTATTGGCGACAGGCAAACTGGCAAGACCGCTGTTGCCGTTGATGCAATTATTAACCAAAAAGGAACAGGCATTAAATGTATATATGTTGCCATAGGGCAAAAACAATCGACTGTTGTAAACGTTGTTAAGAAGCTAGAAGAGCATGGTGCCCTAGATCACACTATCATTGTTTCAGCATCTGCATCCGATCCAGCTCCAATGCAATATCTTTCTGCTTATTCAGGCTGCTCAATGGGGGAGTACTTTAGAGACAAAGGAGAGGACGCGTTGATAGTTTACGATGATCTCTCCAAACAAGCGGTTGCATATAGACAAGTATCATTACTTTTAAAAAGACCCCCTGGAAGAGAGGCATATCCAGGAGATGTTTTTTACCTACATTCAAGACTTTTAGAAAGAGCGGCCAGAGTAAATGCAGACTACGTGGAAAAAGCTACCAATGGAAAAGTTAAAGGCAAAACAGGCTCACTAACTGCGCTACCAATCATCGAAACACAAGCAGGAGATGTGTCAGCTTTTGTTCCTACAAATGTTATTTCAATTACCGATGGGCAGATTTTCCTAGAAACCGATCTGTTTAATTCAGGCATAAGGCCCGCTATTAACCCAGGCATATCTGTGTCCAGAGTGGGTGGAGCAGCACAAACAAAAATCATGAAAAAACTTAGTGGCGGGGTTAGAACAGCACTAGCTCAGTACAGAGAGTTGGCTGCTTTCTCTCAGTTTGCATCAGACTTAGATGATGCTACAAAAGCCCAGCTAGCCAGAGGAATAAGAATCACTGAGCTTATTAAACAAAAACAATATGCTCCAATGAGCGTTGCTCAACAATCATTAAGTATTTTTGCAGCTGACAGAGGCTACATGGATGATGTAGAGGTTGAAAAAATTGGTAGCTTTGAAGAGGCATTACATGGCTACTTCACATCAGAAAAAGCAGACCTTGAAAAGAGCATCAATGATACAGGTGACTGGAATGATGATATTGAAAAGCAGTTCACTGAAGTCGTTGAGCAATTTAAGAAAACCCAAACATTTTAATTTATAAGTAATGGCTAATACCAAAGAAGTAAGAAAGCAGATTGCGAGCATTAAAAGCACGCAAAAAATTACTTCGGCTATGGAAATGGTTGCGGCAAGTAAAATCAAAAAAACGCAAAACGAAATGCAGCTTGGCAGGCCTTACTCTGAAAAAATTAAAGAAGTGATTTCCCATATTGCAAACTCAAGCTCCGAATATTCACATCCATTTTATGAGCACAGAGAGACTAAGAAGGCATGTTTTTTGGTGGTCAGCTCAGACAAGGGATTGTGCGGGGGGCTTAACATCAACTTATTTAAACAAGTTATAAGCAAATCAGCCGAACTCAAGGCGCAAGGCATTGAATCAAACTTTGCTTTGATTGGTTTAAAAGCGGCGAGCTTTTTTAAAACCATTGGCGGTGAAGTGGTTGCCAACGTTCAAAAGCTTGGAGATAAGCCGGATCCGGATGCTCTAATTGGACTAACCAAAACAGTTCTAGATCTGCATAGAAGTGGTGAAATAGATCAAGTTTATCTTTGTGGCAATGGCTTTGTTAACACCATGACACAAGAACCCAAGGTGGAGCAATTGATTCCCTTGCCAGCCGAAGATGAGGATGAGCTTACCGCAACGCACTGGGATTACATTTATGAGCCAGAAGCACAAGAGTTATTGGAGGGCTTGATGACAAGATACATTGAGTCGCTAATTTATCATGCTGTTATTGAGAATAGCGCATGTGAACAAGCAGCAAAAATGCTGGCGATGAAAAATGCCACAGAAAATGCTGGGGATTTAATTAAGGAATTGGAACTGTTATACAACAACGTAAGACAAGCAGCCATCACTCAGGAATTATCTGAGATAGTTGGTGGAGCGGCTGCGGTTTAAGGAGAAAGAAATGAGCAATGGTCTAGTAACACAAATTATCGGGGCGGTTATCGATGTTGAGTTTGAAAAAAACAACATTCCGCAGGTATACGAAGCTATCAAAATCACAGATACAGGAACGGTTCTTGAAGTGCAGCAACAGCTGGGTGATGGAATCGTTCGAGCAATTGCTATGGGAACAACTGAGGGCTTAAAAAGAGGTTTAACAGTCGAGCGAACCAATGCGCCTATATCTGTTCCAGTGGGTGAAAAAACTCTGGGTCGAATTATGGATGTTTTGGGCAACCCTATCGATGAGCGCGGCCCTATTGGCGCCGAAGAGCAAATGCCTATTCACAGAAAGCCACCAAGTTACATGGACCAATCATTATCCGATGACCTACTTGAGACAGGCATTAAGGTTATTGACCTGATTTGTCCTTTTGCAAAGGGCGGTAAAGTCGGTTTGTTTGGTGGAGCAGGGGTTGGTAAGACCGTGAACATGATGGAGCTTATTAACAATATCGCAACCGAACATTCTGGACTCTCAGTTTTTGCGGGGGTTGGAGAAAGAACCCGTGAAGGAAATGACTTCTACTATGAAATGCAAGAGTCAGGAGTGGTAAATATTGAGAAGCCCAGCGAATCAAAAGTAGCCATGGTTTATGGACAAATGAATGAGCCCCCTGGAAATAGACTTAGAGTTGCCTTAACTGGATTAACAATGGCTGAAAAATTTAGAGACGAGGGAAGAGATGTTCTGTTGTTTATCGATAATATTTATCGATACACCCTTGCAGGGGTTGAGGTTTCTGCGTTACTAGGAAGAATGCCATCAGCTGTTGGATATCAGCCAACATTGGCCGAAGAAATGGGAGCTTTACAAGAAAGAATCACCTCTACAAAAGACGGCTCTATTACATCAATTCAAGCTGTATATGTTCCAGCTGACGATTTAACAGACCCATCCCCAGCCACTACATTTGCCCACTTAGATGCAACGGTTGTGCTATCAAGACAAATCGCTGAGCTTGGAATCTACCCAGCGGTAGACCCATTAGACTCAACCAGCAGACAGCTTGACCCACTTGTGGTTGGAGAAGAACATTACAATGTTGCACAAGGCGTCCAAGGTGTTCTACAAAAATACAAAGAACTTAAAGACATTATTGCTATTTTGGGTATGGATGAATTATCTGAAGAAGACAAGCTAGCCGTAGCAAGAGCTCGAAAGGTTGAAAGATTTCTTTCCCAGCCTTTCACTGTTGCAGAAGTTTTTACAGGCTCTCCAGGAAATACGTAAAACTTGAAGATACAATCAAATCTTTTAAAGGCATCCTTGCGGGAGATTATGACGATCTTCCAGAACAGGCTTTTTATATGGTTGGAACAATCGAAGAAGCTGTAGAAAAAGCAAAAACTTTATAATCTATGTCCACCATTAAAGTCAGCATAGTTTCATCAAGCGAGGAGATTTATTCTGGCGAAGGGACCATGGTTTTTGCAACAGGCTCTCTCGGTGAGATAGGCATCGCTCCGGGACATACACCTCTACTCACCGGCCTTGCTCCAGGACCTGTGAGAGTCCAAAATGGCGATGATGAAAAAACCTTTTTTTGTTCCGGTGGCTTTATTGAAATACAACCTGATTTAGTTACATTCTTGTCTGACAGAGCTGAGCGAGCAGAATCAATGGATGAGGCCGAAGCCATAAAAGCTCAAGAACTTGCAGAAAAAAACATGCATGATAAAGAGTCAGAGTTAGACTACACCAAAGCAGCAGCACAACTAGCTGAAGCAGCTGCAAGAATCAAAACCATTCAAAAACTAAGAAAAAACAAGTAAGGTACTTGTAATAAACTTAATTCGTCATTACGTTGAATATTCATACCATTATCCTTGCAGCAGGCAAGGGCACTCGAATGCACACCAATCTACCAAAGGTTATGCAGCCGCTTGGGGGGCACACCCTAATCTCTCATGTTATTAAAACTGCTAAAAAAAACAGCACAGACATAACGGTTGTTGTTGGCCATCAAAAAGATCTACTAAAAGAACACATAGCCAACATTGATCCAAATATTCAAACAGCAGATCAAGATGATCAGCTTGGGACCGCGCATGCCGTGAAAACGCGGCTCACCTAATCAAGGATGATGAAAGGATATTGGTTTTGTATGGCGACGTGCCTTTAATAAGCCATAAAACCATAGCAGCGCTTATTAACGCAGAACAGGAGTGCACGCTTTTAGCTATGAAATTAGCCGATCCCACCGGCTATGGCAGAATAGTTACCAATGAGCAAAACCTGGCTTTAAGAATCATTGAGCAAAAAGACGCCTCTGAAGATGAAAAAAAAATTCAAGATGTGTTTACTGGCATTTTATTGATTGATGGAGGCTTGCTGCGATCTGCTTTAGATGAAATTAATAATCAAAACGCAGCCAATGAGTACTATCTAACAGATTTGGTGGAGATACTTTCTGCAAAAGGGGTTAAAATAAACTGCATTCAAGCTAACCCCACCGAAGTGTTGGGGGCAAACAACAAACACGAACTGCATGAGCTAGAATCAATTTTAAGAAAAATGAGCGCTGAAAAATTATTAGAACAAGGAATTACACTTCTGGATGCAACGCGTGTAGATGTTCGCGGTGAGGTTGAGGCCGGCAAAGATTGCTCCGTGGATGTAAATGTTATATTTGAAGGCAAAGTTTCTTTGGGTGAAAACGTCACCATCAAATCAAACGTTGTTTTACAAGATGTCTCCATCGGAGACAATTCTATTGTAGAGTCTTTTAGTCATCTTTCCTCTGCAACAGTAGGCTCAAATTGCAGCATAGGCCCATATGCTCGTCTTAGAGAAGGCTCAGAAATAGGGGACAATGCCAAAATTGGTAATTTTGTTGAAACCAAAAAAACCAAGCTTGGAGATGGTGCCAAGGCCAATCATTTAGCCTATTTGGGTGATGCAGACATAGGCGATCAAACAAACATTGGTGCAGGAACCATTACATGTAATTACGACGGAACCAATAAACATAAAACAACCATTGGTGAAAAAAGTTTCATTGGAACCAACTCTTCGTTGGTGGCACCAGTCAACATCGGCAAAGGCGCATACGTAGGAGCTGGTTCTGTTATAACCAAAGACGTGCCCGATGAAGCTTTGGCTGTAGGTCGAGGCAAACAAGTGACCAAAGAAAACTGGGCAAAAAACAAAAAATAATATGTGTGGAATTATAGGAGCGGCATCATCTCGCAACGTTGGCAAGTTATTGGTTCAAGGCTTACATAAGATGGAGTATCGAGGCTATGACTCAGCAGGAATTGCCCTCCATCAAAAAGACAGCATTTTTAATTTAAGAACTTTAGGCAAAGTAAGTTTGCTTGAAGATGGAATGATTGAACAACGCCCGAAAAGCAAACTTGGCATTGCTCATACCCGCTGGGCTACCCACGGCCAACCCTCAGAGGCAAATGCTCACCCGCACGCATCCAGCGGTGAAGTTCACATTGTTCATAATGGAATCATAGAAAACTACCTTGAGCTCACCGAAAAATTGACCAAAGATGGTTATACCTTTAAATCAGAAACCGATTCAGAGGTTATAGCGCACTTACTGCATCAACATTTTCAATCGTCAGGTGATTTGCTTGCAGCGATGCATGATGCCATCAAAGAGCTAGATGGCGCATATGCTATAGCTGCCATTCACATTAATGATAAAAATAGACTGGTTGTTGCCAGAAACAAAAGCCCACTTTTAATAGGCGTTGGTTTAGAAGAAAATTTTGCTGCCTCGGATCCCTTAGCCCTATCCCAGCTGACCAATGAGTTTGTATTTCTAGAGGATGGTGATGTTGCTGAAATCACCAAGCAAAGCTATCAAGTGTTTAATGGTAAAAATTCTCCAGTGACCAGAGACGTAACTGAAATAGATATTGCGGTCAATGCTGTTACCAAGGGTGAATATTCTCACTTCATGGAAAAAGAAATATATGAACAACCAGATGCGGTGGCTAGCACCATAGATGGCAAACTTGGAGAGGACGATGTCCTAGATAATATATTTGGTTTAGGCTCATCAGAAATTTTTAGCAAAATTAAAAGGATTCAGTTTGTTGCTTGTGGAACAAGCTTGCATGCTGGCAAAGTAGGAAGATTTTGGTTCGAGCAGATAGCAAAAATTCCTTGTTATGTAGATTTTGCCAGTGAGTATCGATACAGAGAACCACTTGTCGAAGACGGCACTTTGTTTGTTACGATTTCACAATCGGGCGAAACAGCAGACACCTTGGCCGCATTGCGGTATGCACAAGCAAAAGATTATCTAAGCACTCTTTCTATTTGCAATGTACCCACCAGTTCGCTGGCCCGCGAATCCGAACATGTTCTCTTTACCAATGCTGGCCCAGAGATAGGCGTTGCTTCAACCAAAGCATTCACCACCCAGCTTGCAGGGCTTATGTTGCTTGCCATGTCCATAGCAAAAAGCCTAGGCGTGGATAAAGGGCTAAGGAAAAATCTTGCCAGCGAGCTAAGAGCTTTACCCGAGGTAATTCAAGAAACCTTGAAACTGTCTGATGAGATCAAGCACATAGTTCCAAACATAGCTGATAAACATAACGCACTGTTTTTAGGCCGTGGCATGTTCTTTCCTATTGTTCAAGAAGGCGCATTAAAGCTAAAAGAAATTTCTTATATTCATGCTGAAGCCTATCCAGCTGGAGAGCTAAAACACGGACCATTGGCATTGGTTGATGATCAAATTCCGGTCGTGGCGCTTTCACCCGAGAACACTCTAACCGAAAAGCTGGTTTCCAATCTTGAAGAAGTTAAAGCTCGGGGCGGAACCTTGTATGTGTTTGGAGGGCCAAATTCTAAAATCAACATCGACAGGGGGGCTTACATTCAAATGCCTCAATGCAGTGAATTGTTAGCACCTATTATTTATACCATTCCTCTTCAAATTCTGGCCTATCAAGTCGCATGCCAAAGAGGCACCGATGTTGATCAGCCAAGGAACTTAGCCAAATCAGTCACGGTGGAATAATTTTAGGTAGTGGGGTTAATGATGAATCAGTTTTCCAATAAGGTAAGAGTCAAGAAAGTATTGGTCGTTCTCGGAGTGTTTTTTCTACTCCTACAATTCCAACCGGGAACCAGGTTACTAAATCTATTAACAAACCACACTATCCAAAATATTTCGACCACTGTTGAATAAAAAAATTTTCCTGGTTGGTCAAAAAAACAATATTCTTCTCTAGGGAAGAGTAAAAATATCTTCTACTGAACAATTTAAAATTTTTGCTATT
>JGI20156J14371_10003059_pt1 | contig 12738 bp, 10 predicted proteins | sample COG_06_FD_14371 | JGI IMG/M metagenome (IMG submission 14371)
GTAATAGCCCAGGCTAGAGTATGAGAATTTTTCTCCGGGCTGAGAGACAAGTTTTAACTAATTGATTTCTTTTATCATCTCACTTGAGCTCAACTGAAGTCAATTGCCTTGTTTTCGAAGGTTAGTCTGCCTTCGGACTTGGCGATGCTTAGCAGCGCCCCAGTAAAGGTTTTGGTGATGGAAGCAATGTGGAATTTGGTGTTAATCTCCATCGGTATGTTCAATTCTCTCGATGCCATGCCAATTGCATCATGGAAAATTATTTCTGAGTCTCTGGCAACCAGTATTTCGCCACTGAAACTTTTGGCCTTATGCAGATAATTTAAGTGCGCTGATAAATCGTTTTGTAAAGCACTCTGTTCCGACTGTGCATGCCCAACTAGAACTATGCTCAATATAATTAGTGCCGTTAAAAGCCCTGATAACTTGAATTCTTTGAAGCCCATAGCTTGATTTTTTACTATAGGTTGAAGAAGTATTAGTAAAACTTACAGATCGAGAAAATTTATTTTCACTTAGTCAACGATAATATTCTTGATGTACTCTCATCGGTGATCAACAAAGACTCCTCCATCTACAATGGAGAGTTAAGCTAGAATCAGATACTTGATTTAAGGACTACCAATTCAATTGTATTTAAGTGAGTCAGAACGGTTGGTATCAGCACCACATTACCAAGAACGAGATTTCCATTGGTCTTAGCGTCTCGCTGAGACCATAGTAGAAACTATTTACCCTGCAGGCATTTCTACTAAAGACAGAATGGAAGGCTCCTTATGCCGACTTTAATGGTAGGTCTTTCACTTTAGTTACTATGGCAAAAATGAAGATGATCGCGGCCGAAGCTGCTGCTACCCAAGCAAGTCCAGGTATCATACCCCACTGTTTGTGGGCTATGGCTGCAAACGCCCAAACCCCCACCAGTGAAAAGGTAATCATACCTCTTTTGATCAAAACAAAGAGATATACAATTGCAGCGATTATAATCATTGTGATGGCCCAGTTGACTTCAGTGAGCCAGAGACTCCAATTAATTTTAGCCAGATAAGCTGAAATATTTGCTACTGTGGCAACCGTGATCCACCCTGCATACAATGAAATAGGCCACCATACCCATCGTTTGATTGCACCGGGGCTACGGTCTCCGCTTTTGATTCCCAATCGAATGACTGCTGTTAATAGGCACACAAGAATTACTAGCATGGTGATGACGCTTAATCCAGTGCGTTCTGTTAGCCACAACCAGATCCACAAGGCATTTCCAATATTGGCGACCATTAAAAATGGTCCAAGGGGTTTGAAAAATGAGGTGTTAATGTTTTTGAAAGCTGCCCGCACTTGAAATGCTGCGTTGATTGTTAATGCAATATAGATTAAGCCCCAAATGGAGAATGCATAGCTAGACGGGGTAAACAGGTTGTCGTACTCAGCACTTAATGAGCCCACTGAATTTTCATTGATACCCTGTGCATTGGCGTAGTAATTCCAATAAATAACTAAAAGGAGTACAAAGGCATTTGCGAGTGCCCATAGTTTGTTTGCGGACTTAGTCATGGCAAAATTTACAACTATATCTCAGCTAACACACCAAATGAACTGAAAAAAAGCCCAAGTAATTTTGGTCTCAATTCTAAAACTTAGTGTTTTGATAAAACTGCCGAACATTCCCTTCGACTTGTTCATACACCCTATCAATGAAACTTATGAAAAGTGTTTGTGGGCTAGGAGGCGGCAACTCTTTTCGCTTTGATTGTTGAATTTCATCCTTATTCAAAGCACGTTCATCTCCATTGAAAGAGGCCCACTCATGTCTCCAGATATCTTCACTTCTAATTTTTCGGTTAGTAAGCACTTTATCAGTATAGGCATCTCGAATTTCGAAATTTAGAACTCCGGCAGAGAAGAGCGTTTTCGCATTTGATGTAAACTCGGCTTTTACAGTGCCGAAAACATCATGCTCGACTCCGCTATTGTCTTTGTATTGTCCGACTACTACGCTGTCTCTTTTTAGCTCAACTATTTTTGTAACAATTTTGGCTTGTCCCAAAACGAAATCATCAAAACCCATTGATAGAATGTGGTCAGGTTGAATCTCTTGTTGCTCCGATTCGCTCATAGTAAGGAACCGTACGAATCGATCTTGGCTGTAGCGATCAAGGTATTCGAACATTTTATTTTCAAAATACTCGTTAGTCAACTCCAAGTTTCTAGAATGAATAGGGATTGGTTCTATTAAAACACGTACTGTCGCCACTTGGCGTGCCTGAGACAGTAGAGAATCGATACCCTGAATATTATTGGAATACCTCAAAGCCCTCTCAAAGTGACCAAAGGCTTGTCGTCCTGTTTCTATCGTATTGATTGCTAGGGCGTCAGTGCCTAGTGCTAATTGCACTGCTGCAGCGCGCTCACCGGCCTCTCTTTGCTCAGCTATGTATTCCCGTGGAGCAACTAAGTCCATGCAAGAAGGACACCTTTGTATATCTTGGTAATACCTATTCAGTTTCGCATACTCATTATAAATACCTTCCCACATAAAGGTGTCTCCACCTTTATTGAATTGCTGTACGCGTTTTAAGTGAAATTCAGAGGCTACTCGATAGCCATCAATTAAGACACCTTGTGCTTTTTTGTTATTGGGATTTGCTTGTAAGCGATTAACTGAGCGATCCAAGGCAGTTTCATAATCACCTTTATCAAAGGCATTTTTCCCAGTTGCACATGCGGCAAGTGAAAGTGCTATGAACCCAAGTAAGATAGTTTTGTGAAAAGTGTTCATAAGCCTTATTTTTTGATTTTGTATTGACCATTGAAAAAACAGTGCCAAACAAAATTAGCGGCTTCCATTCAGCTCTACTATCTTTTCTTTCATCATTTTAAAAACCTTGTCAGTCAAGTCAGTTACATTGTCCTCCGTGAGTCCTTTAACAGGCACTTCGGGAAGCACATAGGAGTGAACAACGCCAGGTTTCAATAAAAGACTTCCGCGCCTCATCAATTTATCCGCATCATGGATGATGACAGGTATAATAGAGATTTGGGATTCAATGGCCAAACGAAAGGGACCATGTCTGAAGGGAAGGAGTAATTCATCTGTATTATTTCTGGTGCCTTCTGGCGCAATCAATACTGACGTACCACCTTTTAAAACTTCCTTCATTTTTTGGCTCCCCTCGCGCCTGCTTTCTGGGCTAGAACGATCCACCCATATGGCCCAACGACTGGTTACCCACCCGAAAATTGGAATTTTTGAGAGTTCTTTTTTCCCAAGCCCAACTAGGCTTGATGGAATGGCAATGGGAATGGCGCAGGCATCCAATAAGGAAGTATGATTAATTACAAAAATGTAGGATCGCTTACGGTCTACGGATTTTTTATTGTGGCCGATAAACCAAATGCCAGTGGTGATGCCAAACATGTACACCCAGCAGCGAATGAAAAAAAAGGTAATACCATCAAGTTTTCTCGAGATCAACAAAGGAATGACCATTAGCGGAGAAAAGATCACCATGGGTATAACGAACATAATGCCGCACCAGCCAGTGTAGATATATTGAATCAGGTTTTTAATCACGTTCTTTTTCTGAAGATTTTTCCAAAATAGTTTTTTTAAGTAAATCCACTATTTAGATTTGAGTGGAAATTTAATGAAAACCGTTGGTACTAACTCATCCTAGGTGCCAGCGTTAAAAATGGATGAACCTAACTCTTTACTTGCAGTCCCATTGTTTCATTACGATGGGACTTTTTTTATGGGTAAATGAAAGCATTTAGCATCCGATACGGGGCTGAGAAATAGATTTGAAGCATAAAAAAAGGAGTGCGTTAGCACTCCTTAAAACTACTCGCAAATTATATCAACTATTGAATTGTTGCACTAAAAGTCACCGTTACATCGGTTTCTCCACCTGCATTGGTAGGGTCACCACTGCTAACGTTGGCTGCAGCTTTGTTTGGCTCATGGATGAGTGTAACCGTCAAGTTACCAGTACTAGCACCTGTTGTGGTTACTGTACCAGCCAAACCAATTGGATCACCATTTACATCCTGATCACTGTAAGTATATGTCAGGTTAAGACCTGTGCCTGGAACAACAAACACTTGATGCTCGTCAGCTTCTTCTGCTACTTCTTCCGTAATATCCTCTGCAGGACTGTCTTGCTCATTCAAGAACTCAACAGAGACGCTATAGGTAGTGTTGGCAGCTAAAGTAGGGTTTACAATTACTGGTGCATCACCGCCTGGTCCGTCAAGATCAGTGAATGTGGCCACTACATCTAGCATGGCAGCATTGCTGAAAGTTACTCTCACAGTTGTAATAAGCTCTTCTTCGTTCACAGGCTCTGGGTCGTCCGTACCGCAGGCTGAAAGGGCTAAAATCATGACCAAGAATGTTATATACTTAATACTGTTAATTGTCTTCATGAGATAATTCTTTTTATGTGCTTTGAATTGGCAAGATTAATTCAAATGCAACAATGTTGCAAGTAGATTAACATGAATTTTTTACAATTTGTTTAAACGGTCTTTTGTCCGTTTATAAAGCGCCACATGAACTGTGTTTGGGAGGTCAGGGAAGCATATTTGGGCTGCTGAAAACCGTTTCGGTTAAACCTGCGTATATTTACAGGACTTGAAAAGAACAGTGACCATACTATTCACAATGCTTTACCTAATGGCTTCCTCTGGAATTCTAGTAGGTCAGCATGTATGCATGGACCGTGTCAAGGAAACTGCAATCTTCCAAAAAGTGGAGAAAAACTGCGGTATGACACAAGCCATGCATGAGGATATGCCGGACTGCTGTAATGATGAGTGGGCTTTGGAAATCGTTGAAGACGATCAGCAAATCTCAGTAGCTACTGATACTCCAATCGGTATTTATCATTTACTTTTCGAAGTGCCTTATTCTGACTTTGAATTACTAATGACGAGTCAAGAAGATAAAGTGGAGGTGAGCAATACAGGGCCACCGGATATTCCGGCACCAGACCTCACTATACTTTATCACTCCCTTAAAATTCCTGCCGCTTTACAATCCTGAAGTCTCTTAATCGAGTTCGTTCTTAGGGCATAAGCCTGAAAGAATCTATTGATTGAATTGAAAACTATTTCGGTTTACCCAATAGTCAAAATGATACTTGATCTAGGCTTCCTAACGCTTCTTAAGCGTTCTTCCTCCTTTTCAATGGATTGTAAAAGCATAATTAATGATCAATACACTTATTAAATTTTTCTTGGAAAACCGTCTGGTTACCCTCATTCTCCTAGTTCTACTGGTAGGTTGGGGACTAATTACGGCTCCATTTCAGTGGAATACCGGATTGCCAAGCGATCCTGTTCCTGTTGATGCGATACCCGACATCGGGGAGAACCAACAAATCGTGTATACGGAATGGACTGGTAGGTCTCCACAGGATATAGAAGATCAAATTACTTATCCGTTAACGTCTTCACTACTTGGAATACCGGGTGTAAAGACGATTCGGAGTTCATCGATTTTCGGTGTCTCATCTATCTATATCATTTTTGACGATGAAACGGAGTTTTATTGGAGTAGGAGCCGAATTCTAGAAAAGCTAAATTCTCTCTCAAAAGGGCTTTTACCGGAGGGAGTGCAACCATCTTTAGGGCCAGATGCCACTGCACTCGGACAAATCTATTGGTATACCATCGAAGGAAGGGATGAGAATGGGAATCCTTCGGGAGGCTGGGATCCACAGGAGATTAGAACCATCCAAGATTATACGATCAAGTATGCACTAGCGGCTGCAGAAGGAGTTTCAGAAGTAGCATCCATTGGTGGTTTTGTGAAAGAGTATCAAGTCGATATCGATCCTAAGGCAATGGAAAGCTATGGGGTGACTTTGGCTGAAGTTTCAAAGGCTGTTAGAGAAAGTAATTTAGACGTTGGTGCCAAAACACTTGAAATTAACCAGGCTGAGTACCTCGTAAGAGGGCTAGGCTACATAAAGAGTTTGAGCGACCTAGAACAAGCCGCAGTTAAAACGGTCAATAACGTTTCTATTCGAATAAAGGACGTAGCAAAGGTGACCATTGGTCCAGCCTCTAGAAGAGGTGCCTTAGATAAATCAGGCGCAGAAGCAGTTGGCGGAGTAGTCGTTGCCAGATATGGGGCAAACCCTATTGAGGTTATTGATAATGTAAAGGCCAAAATTGCGGATATAAGTGCAGGCTTACCATCAAAGTATTTGGCGGATGGAACAGTATCCAAGTTGACAATTGTGCCTTTTTATGACCGTACTGACTTGATTAAAGAAACGATCGGTACGCTTGAAGAAGCTTTGACGCTGGAAGTCATCATTACCATTATCGTTGTATTGGTGATGCTACTCAATCTAAGGGCCTCTATACTGATTTCATCCCTGTTGCCGATTGCGGTGCTTATGTGCTTTATCGCTATGCGCTATTTTGGTGTGGATGCCAATATTGTCGCATTATCAGGTATTGCTATTGCAATTGGAACCATGGTCGATGTAGGCATCGTGCTTACAGAAAACATTACTAGGCATTTAAATGAGCAGCGTGAAAAGACATTATTGACGCTCATTTTAGATGCTTCCAAGGAAGTGGCTCCAGCGATCATTACTGCAGTTATGACCACAGTAGTCAGCTTTATTCCAGTCTTTACGATGGAAGCAGCTGAGGGCAAGCTATTCCGACCTTTGGCCTATACCAAAACCTTTGCATTACTCGCAGCTATTGTGGTGGCATTAGTCATACTGCCTACACTGGCCTATTGGTTCTTTGGGTTTAAGCCTAAGACAAAATTGTTTAAAGCACTTCTGAATATTGGCTTGATTATTTTCGGTTCATGGGTTCTGATCTTAGGTCACCCACTCGCAGCTTTTGTCTTGATTGCGTTTGGACTAGTCAATTTCCTCCGTGAATATGTAAGTGCAACCGCAGCTTACTTGAAACATGCCGATGTCATCATCGCCCTAATCGCAGGTTCTATCTTACTAAGCGATAAATGGATGCCTTTGGGGGTGGAAGTAAGTGGTTTAACGAACTTTATCTTTGTAGCGCTTATTATCGGTTTAACACTCGGGAGTTTCAGCATATTCATAAAGCTCTATCCAAAAATTTTGAGTTGGTGCCTACAGAACCGCTGGAAATTTTTGGCAATACCATCCTTTATCATTCTTCTAGGTGTAACTATCTGGTTGGGCTTTGATAGGGTTTTTGGTTTTGTACCAAGAACTTTTGGAGATCAAGTAAGAGCTCAGAAAACGTATTCGAATTTAGCACATACTTTCCCGGGGATAGGAAAGGAGTTTATGCCATCTCTTGGCGAAGGTGCTTTTTTGCTGATGCCTACTTCCATGCCGCATGCGGGTTTGGAACAAAATAGACAGACACTTCGCTTATTAGATATGGCGGTAACTGCCATTCCGGAGATTAAATCAGTCGTTGGAAAGTTCGGGCGAACGGAAAGTGCATTAGACCCCGCGCCCATCTCGATGTACGAGAACGTGATCAATTATAAAAGTGAATACATCACAGATGAGAATGGCCGAAGATTACGCTTTGAAAAAGAGAATGGTGAGTTTGTCCGAGATGAGGATGGCAACCTCATTTTAGATAAACGAGGTTCATACTTTAGGCAATGGCGAAATGAAATCAAATCTCCAGATGATATATGGAATGAGATTGTCAAAGTAACTAAGCTTCCTGGCGTCACTTCAGCACCCAAGCTACAGCCCATTGAAACGAGGCTAGTCATGCTTCAAACAGGCATGAGGGCTCCTATGGGAATTAAAGTAAAGGGTCCAGACCTAGCGACTATAGAATCGGTTGGTTTAGCACTGGAAGAGATTTTGAAAGTTGTGCCTTCGATAAAGAAAGAAGCTGTCTTTGCAGAACGTATTGTTGGCAAGCCTTACTTATTGATCGAGTTAGACCGTGAAGCCCTGGCGCGATATGGTGTGAGCGTGTCAAAGGTTCAGGAATATATTCAGATAGGTGTTGGTGGCATGGAGTTGTCGGCTACTGTTGAAGGACGTGAACGCTATGGCATCCGCGTGCGATACCCACGTGAGCTGAGAGATGACCCTGAATCACTGAAAGATATCTTGATTCCAGTTGACAGAGGTCAAAGTATTCCATTAGGCGATCTGTCTGAAATCAAATACACACAAGGCCCTCAAATGATCAAGAGCGAAGACACTTTCTTGGTTGGGTATGTCATTTTCGATAAGCTTGATGGGTATTCAGAAACAAGCGTAGTCGATGATGCAAGACAGCTGATTGAGCAGCGTATTGCTTCAGGGCAGTTCAGCTTACCAGCAGGGGTTTCTTATGAATTTGCAGGTAATTATCAGAATCAAATAAGAGCAGAGAAAAGATTGAGCTTAGTTATTCCAGTCGTTTTAGTCATTATCTTTTTAATCCTCTATTTCCAATTCAAATCAGTACCCGTTTCATTAATGGTTTTCAGTAGTGTGGCTGTCGCCTTCGGTGGAGGCTTTTTAATGCTATGGTTTTATGGTAGAACTGGTTTTCTCGACTTCTCTTTATTCGGAACTAACATGCGTGACTTGTTCCAAATAGCTCCGGTCAACTTAAGTGTTGCGGTTTGGGTAGGCTTTATTGCACTCTTTGGTATTGCTACAGATGATGGTGTGCTGATGGCCACCTATTTGAATCAATCATTTGATAAGAAGGAAATCTCAGATAAGTCTAAAATTCGAAAACTGGTTATAGAAGCAGGTATGAGAAGAGTTCGACCATGTTTAATGACAACTGCGACAACGTTGTTGGCGTTGCTGCCAATTCTGACGTCAACGGGTCGTGGATCGGATGTGATGATTCCAATGGCGATCCCTTCCTTCGGTGGTATGCTGATCGCTTTGATTACCCTATTCGTAGTGCCGGTGCTTTATTCCTTCTACAAGGAATCCCAACTGAAGTTTAACCTTAAAGTCACAGAAAATTGAAAAAGTTAATATCAGCTTTATTGGTCCTATCTATTTTGACGGCTTGTGATAGTACGATTCAAACGATATCCGTGGAACATCATGGTGTTTTGAGAGAAATCATGAGGGAACAAAAACTAGATGTCAATGCGGATCTATTGGATTATGAGAGCGTTTCTAATTTATATGCGCTTGGTGCCTTAGAAGGTCTTTCTGGTGAAATATTGATTCTCGATGGCAAGCCACTCCATAGCTATGCTAACGAAGGCTCTTTGGTAATAGATAGAAACTTCGATTGGAAGGCCACTTTACTCGTGACAAGCCAAGTCTCTGCTTGGGAATCTTTCAAGATAGATGCCATAATCAATGAGAATAGTGATTTACAAGCTTTGGTTTTTAAAGAAGCTCAGCGGCTTGGCATAAATACAGATGAAGCTTTTCCTTTTATGCTCAAAGGAAGTATTGACTCCATCGAATGGCATGTGATTAATGCCAAAGAGGCTACTGCTCAAAATCATGATGCTTACAAAGCAGCAGGACTAAAGGGTACAGGTCAATACAAAGATGCCAGGGTTTTGGGCTTCTACTCCAACCAGCATGAAGGAATATTTACGCATCACGGTAGCTATTTGCATATGCATTTCATCAACGAGGAGGAATCAGTAATGGGGCATGTTGATGCGCTGAAGAATGATGGTTCGCTATCATTATGGCTACCTAAAATGAAATCGAAATGAGAAGACTAATCAACGTAATCTTGCTTTTGTCAATTGCCATCTCACTTCATGGGCAGTCAACGGTAAATGACTATCTGAAGATAGCAGCAGAGCAGAACCCGTCTTTGAAGGCCAAATTCAGTCTCTATTTGGCTGCCTTAGAAAAAGTAAATCAACAAGGTGTTTTACCAGACCCTACCGTCAGCTTTGGTTACTTTATTTCTCCAGTAGAGACAAGGGTAGGACCACAGCGTTTTCGGCTTTCAGTAGCACAAATGTTTCCGTGGATGGGAACGCTCAAAGCCAAAGAGAAGGTAGTATCCAGCATGGCTAAAGTTAGGTTTGAAGAATTTGAGGAAGCCAGGAATGAACTTTTTCTACAAGTAAAAACTAAATGGTTAGCGCTCTACGAACTACAAAAGGAAGTTCAGATTATGGAGGCTAACCTTAAAATTCTGAAGTCCTATGAACCGGTTACCAAAATCAAATACGAAACAAATTTGGTCTCTTTAGCCGATTTAGTCGGGGGGCAAATCAGTATCGACCGAGCGAAAACAGAACTTGATTTACTTCGATTAAAAGAGAAGCCATTGTTAGACGATTTTAATACTATGCTCAATCGAGACCGGCAATCTGAGGTAGTGTTAACGGAAACTTTGACGTTCATTAATGCTGACCATGATATTAATTCGGTATTGACCAATCAACCTAAGTTGAAGGGAATAAGATCAAGTTTGGAGGCCCTTGAACAAGAAAGCGTTTTAGCAGAGTTGAATCGTAAACCAAATATTGGTGTAGGTTTAGACTACGGATTTATTGGAAGAAGAGAAGGGGTGAATATCTCAGACAACGGCAAGGATATTCTCATGCCAATGGTCACTATGAGCCTCCCCATTTTCGGCAAGAAGAATCGATCCATTAAAAAAGAAGTAGCGCTTCGAACTGAGAGCAAAGGTTTTGAGCTTACTGCGATGGAGAATCAGTTGAAGAATAGGTGGACCAACATTGAATATCAAATGGAATCGGCACAGCAAGCGATGGATCTTTATACAGCAGAAATGAAAAAGACCGAATTGCTGTTAAGCGTTTTGATCAGCGAGTACACGAATAACAACAGAGACTTCGAAACCCTATTAGAAACACAGCAAAGACAATTACAATTAGAGTTGGCATATGTTCAGGCTAGTGTGAATTATCAAGAAGCGATGTTTAAGAAAGATTATTTAACGGGTTACACATTAAACGAAATCCAAAATGAAATTAAATAGATCAACCCTAATTACTGTTGGTTTTACCCTCCTACTAGGAGTAGCCGCAGGAGCAATGTTTTTCGGGGGCAATTCAGGTACTGAATTGGATACCGAGCATGCCTATGAACTTAATGCTGATGGACTTTGGACTTGTTCCATGCATCCACAGGTGAGACAATCCGAACCAGGTGCTTGTCCTTTTTGTGGCATGGACCTCATTCCCGTTTCGAATGATGAAGGAGGTGATCCAGCAGTCATGAAAATGTCAAATGCAGCCATTCAATTAGCGAATATTCAGACAGCTATCGTAGGATCAGGATCAGTCGATGACGTATTGCGCTTAAGCGGAAAGATAAAAGTAGACGAGAGAAGAGTGAAGGTTCAAACCACTCACTTTGCTGGGCGTGTTGACGCGCTTTATAAAAGTTTCGAAGGAGACTTGATCAAGAAGGGTGAGAAAATAGCTTCCATCTACTCTCCAGAGCTGGTTGCTGCGCAAGAAGAATTGATTGAGGCAAAGAAGCTGGAGGATACCAACCCCATTTTATTGGCAGCGGCCCGTAGAAAACTACATCATTGGAAACTGACTATGGAGCAGATTAATGAGATAGAGACTTCTCAAGCGCCTATGCGGAATTTCGATCTATTGGCAGACTTTGACGGTATTATCAGCAAGAAATTAATCAATACAGGAAATCATTTACCTGAAGGCGGTGGATTAATGGAAATCACAGATCTCTCAAAGGTTTGGGCGGTATTCGAGGTATATGAAAAGGATTTAGGGAAAATTCGCTTAGGTGATCGCCTTAAACTTGAAAACAAGGCCACGAGTAAATCTCAGGAGGGCACTGTTTCGTTCATTTCGCCAGCAGTAGATCAACAGACGAGAATAGTGGAGGTGAGGGCTGACCTGAATAATTCATCAGGAAGCCTTAAGCCTGGAATGTTTATTTCCACGTCTATCTTTTCGAGTAGTGAGGCTGGTATTATAATACCGAAATCAGCGGTGCTTTGGACAGGGAAAAGGTCTATCGTTTATGTGAAATCATCAAGTGAGCAAAGTTTTGAACTAAGAGAGGTAGTTCTGGGTGACGCTGTGAATAATCAGTATGTGATTGAGTCTGGATTAAAAGAAGGAGAAGAAGTGGTAGTCAATGGCGCATTCACCCTTGATGCAGAAGCACAACTCAGAGGAAAGATCAGCATGATGAGCCCAAGCAATGTGTCAAGTGAAAATGATAAAGGGGATCAGTTTACAGAAATAGATTTGCCTATCAGCCAAGACTTCAGTACTCAAGTAGACCCGGTCTTTCAAGAACAACTGATGGCTTTATCTATGGAGTACATAGCGCTAAAAGATTTGATGGTCGAAGGTGATGGAGCTAAAATCAGAAAATCAGGATTAAATGTTGAGGCAGCGTTAGAGAAGATGGATATGAGTCTCACCAAAGGCGATGCACATTTACATTGGATGGAATTATTAAACCCTATGTCAGAAAGCTTATTGCTTATTACCAATACTGGGGATCGTGACGTACAAAGGCTACAATTCATTAATCTTTCAAAAGCATTGATTAACGCAGTGCAGTCATTTGGAACCAGCTTTGATAGCCCGCTCTACGTGCAGTTTTGCCCTATGGCCAATAACAATCAAGGAGCTACTTGGATCAGCAAAGAAGAAAATATAGTCAACCCATATTTCGGTGATGTAATGCTGACTTGTGGAAATGTTGAATCAATAATCGAAGGAAATTAAAAACGAATATGAAGAAGATAACATTACTTATCGCCCTAGCTATCGTAGTGACTGCTTGTGGAGGAAAGAAGGAGAAC
>JGI20156J14371_10003073_pt1 | contig 12710 bp, 12 predicted proteins | sample COG_06_FD_14371 | JGI IMG/M metagenome (IMG submission 14371)
TTTATTCCACCATCAAGTCGAATAGAGTAATTACCTAAATGAGGATCTCCGTGAATTACTCCAAATTTATAAAAGGGTACATACCAGGCTTTAAACATATTCATTGCAACCTGATTTCTAATTTCTATATCAGAGTTTTCAGCAATAAATTGCATAATTTTTAAACCATCAATTCTAGTCATTGTGAGAAGTCTGTTTGTAGACAAGCTTTCTATTGGTTTAGGCAAAGTAATCTCATTATAATCAGACAACATATGTCTATAAAGATTCATATTTTGTATTTCATGAGAATAATCTAACTCTTCTTTTAAACGATCGGATAATTCTTCATGAATAGATTTAGTTGAAATAGCACTGTCATACTTCTCATATAATGAAAAAATTAACTTAAGTTGTTTTAAGTCAGCTTGAACAGCTGATCCCATATCTGGATATTGTAATTTACAAGCTAATTTCTGACCTTGATTATCTTCAGCGAAATGAACCTGCCCTAAAGAAGCTGCAGCAGAAGCACTTTTACTAAAATCCTTAAAATGAGTTAACCAGTTTTCTCCTAATTCAGCTTTCATTCTTCTTTTTACAAAAAGCCAACCCATTGAAGGGGCATCTGCTTGAAGGTGAGATAATTCATTTACATATTCTTTGGGAAGAGCATCTGGTATTGTTGCTAAAATTTGAGCAACTTTCATGAGCGGTCCCTTTCAACCCACCTAGGGCAGCTCTTAAGTCAGCAGCATGTTGTTCTCTATCTATTTTTATACCTAAATATTTTTCTCCTGCTAATCTAGCAGCTAGACCGCCCATAGCAGACGTAACTTTTGCATATCTTTTGAATCTTCCACCTGTCATTGAAGAGCTTAGTTCGTCATTCATATTATATTTATCTTTCATAAAATAGATAACCCAATCATAAATTCATTTGTGTTTAAATACTCTCTAATTCATCCATTAGACCAGAAATCATTGATACGCCTTTATCCCAAAAACTTTGATCATAAGCACTCAAACCAAATGGTTTTAATAATTCATTATGGCTTTTGGTACCACCAGCTGATAACATTTCAATATATTTTTTAGCAAATATATCTTTATCACTTTTTTGATATGAATACCAAAGAGCATTAACCAAACTATCTCCAAATGCATATGCATAAACATAAAATGGAGTGTGAACAAAATGTGGTATATATCCCCATAAAACTCTATAATCTTCCGTAAGGTTGATATTAGGTCCTACCGCGTGGGATTGAGTTTCCATCCAAATATCACCTATTTCATTTGGCGTTAATTCAGATTTTATTCTTGCTTCATGAAATTTAACTTCAAACTGATGAAAGCCAATTTGTCTTACAACAGTATTTAACATATCCTCAATTTTACCTGCTAAAAGTTGTTTTTTTAATTCAATATGACTTTCATCTAAAAGTTTTCTAAAAACAAGCATCTCACCAAAAACTGAAGCTGTCTCTGCAAGAGTTAATGGAGTATCAGCCATTAATAATCCATTCTTTGCTGCTAAAATTTGATGTACTCCATGACCTAATTCATGAGCTAAAGTCATAACATCTCTTATTTTACCTTGATAATTTACTAATACATATGGATGTAATGAAGGTACTGATGGATGAGCAAATGCACCAGATGCTTTTCCTTTTCTAACGCTAGCGTCAATCCAATCATTCTCAAAAAACAAACTTGCTAGCTTTGAAATCTCAGGATGAAAAGAGGCAAATGAATCCAGAACAATATCTTTGGCTTCTGACCATTCAATTAATTTATCTGTTGTTTGAGGTAATGGAGCATTTCTATCCCACCAATCAAGTTTGGTTTTACCAAATTGTTTAGCTTTCCATTTATAATATCTGTGGGTCAATTTGGGCATGGCATTATTAACAGTAGTAACCAGCGTATTAACAACTTCATCTTCTACATCGTTATCTAAATTTCTTGAAGATACAATACCTTTAAAGCCTCTCTTATTATCTTCAATATACCTATCTCTGGAAATGACATTTAATATCATTCCTAATATACGTTTATTATTTTCAAGAACTTCTGACAATGATTTACCCGCTAATTTTCTATTTTCTGGATGCGGGTCTGATAATAAATTTAAAATCTCAGCTTCACTTAACATTTCTTTTTTGAAAGGGAAACGTAATGCAGCAGATGTCTCATCAAAAAGTCTTACCCATGCTGACCTTCCTGTGGCTGATTTTTCAATCAACATTTCCTCAACTAAAGGATCTAGAAGGTAATCATTTTTCTTTCTTAGAATAGTCAGGTATGGCAACCATTTACTTGAGTTGGTACCTTTTGTCCATTCACTAACTGTTTTATCATCTAACTTTGACAACTCTAAAGTAAAAAAAACTAGTAAAGATGATATCTCAGTAAGCTTATCCGAGACAGAAGCATTATATCTTGAAATTTCTGGATCTTCCATATTAGTTGCAAAAATCAAGTTACTATGAGTACCAATTTTATAAATTTTTTCACTAATATTTTGGTATGTTTCAATACAATTTAAAAATTCTGAAGCATTTAAATTTTTTATTTTTCCTTTCCACTGAATTGAAAAATCTTCTGATAGCTCTTTTATTATTTTAATATCACTTTCAATGCTTGGGTCATCTATATCTTTATAGATTTCTGAAAGATCCCATACGGGTAATTCTGTGTCCATTGTATTAATTTTAATTTCATCCATTAGATTTATAAACCTTTGTTACTTTTTATGTTAAAAATTGTAATATATTTTTAAGGATTTCTTTGGGGTTTTCTTCAGCTAAATAATGACCTGAGTCAATCGCATTACCTTTAACTTCTTGAGTGCAGTAACTTTGCCAAATTGACAAAGGATCATACCATTGATCTATTTTACCTTTTTTACCCCATAAAACTAAAATAGGCATTTCAAGTTTAATTTTATTCTCTCTAGTTGTCTTATCATGAATTAAATCAATAGTTGCTGCAGCCCTGTAATCTTCACAAATAGCATTAATAGTTTCTGGATTTTTAATACAATCAAGGTAATCCTTTAAAGCTAATGGAGAAAAAAAATCTTTATCTTTTTTTTCTCTAGAAGTATGTGCAAAAAACCATTCCTCTGGAGCCTTGTTAATAACTGACTCTGGAATAGGACTTCTTTGAGCTAACCAGAACCAATGATAGTATCCCATCGCAAAATCCATGTTAGTTCTTTCAAAGTGCTCTATAGTTGGTATTATATCTAACAACATCATTTTTATTACTTTGCCAGGAAAGTCTAATGCCAAACGATGAGCAATTCGGGCACCTCTATCGTGAGCTACAATATAAAAAGTATCATAACCAAGGTTTGTCATAAACTCTAACATATCAGCCGCCATTTGAACTTTTGAATGCCCCTCATGATTATGTGATAGTGTAGGTTTGAAAGATTTACCATATCCTGGAATATCTGGACAAATAACTGTATAATTATTTACTAACTCTGGAGATACTTTATGCCACATTACATGGGTTTGAGGGTTGCCATGGAGCATTAATATTGGAGGTCCACTACCTGCTTTTCTATATCTGATTGAGCCTTTTTTAATTCTTAAAAAAGATATTTTAAAATCTGAAAAAAAGTTCATGTTATTTATCCTAATCTCTAGATATTTAGAAATTGAGTAAGAGTTAGATCTTATCACAATGACTAACTTATATAAGATATAATAATAAAAAAGAATTATACAATCGGATATGAGAACAGTTTATAATTTGACAAGCAATTTTATCCACTTTAAATTTAATTTTTCAATCAAAATTACTCTATACATTTTCTACTCATATTTATTTTAATTATAAAAATTGACTCTTAAATAAGCCTATTTATTATATTCTTATGAATTTTTGTTACCTTTTAAGAATTAATTTAAATAGAGTATTTGTTATAGTAAGTTTGTTAATTTACCCCTCAGTCGCGAGTTCAGATAATATTGAAAATTTTGCTAACAAATTATTTAATCATTACGAATACGATGATAAAATAAATAATTATTTAAAATCAATTTTTTCTTTTGGAAATTCAAAAAAAAACAAATCNTCTAAAACAACACAAAGTTTTTCTAAAGACACTTCGAAAATTTCAAAACATTCTTTAAAAATTAAGTCGAANAACAAATTAATTTATGGTTTTGGAAATGGACAATCACTACAAATAAATCCTTCAAATATTAATAATAAAATTACCTATCATAGAACTCCTTTTTCTTATTTTGAAATAAAAAGAGACTCTGTATTATACGGATTTAAATTAGATTTTTAACAAACATTATTTCTAATTATTCTTCTATATTGAAGAATGGTGACCTCGACAGGACTCGAACCTGTTACCTCAAGATTAGGAATCTTGCGCTCTATCCAGATGAGCTACGAGGCCACTTATCATAGTTAATATCATATAAATCTTTATTATCAATAGTTAGATTATTCGAAATAATTGTGGTGAATTAACAACAAAAGTTTATATTATAAATATTGAACTACTTAGGAAAGAAATACATGAGCATTGATTTAGAACTTAAAGATAAAGTAGCTGTTGTAACTGGCGCAGGTGGGGGTATTGGTCGAGAAATAGCNTTAGCACTAGCTGCAGAAGGAACATCTATAGTTGTAAATGATATAGGAGTTTCTTTGACAGGTGAAGGTGGTTCAAATTCTCCAGCTGAAGAGACTTCCGGATTAATTACACAAAAGGGAGGCAAAGCAGTTATTAGCAATGAAAGCGTTTCTACTTGGGAAAGTGCTCAATTAATTATTAAAAAGGCAATAGATACATTTGGAAAGATTGACATTGTTATTAACAATGCAGGTATTTTAAGAGATACAATTTTTCATAAAATGGACCCATCTGACTGGGAAAAGGTTATTAACGTACATTTAAATGGCGGTTTTTTCGTTAGCCGAGCTGCTGCTCCATATTTCCGTGAACAAAATTCAGGATCATATGTGCATATGACTAGTACATCTGGTTTAATAGGTAATTTTGGCCAAGCCAATTATTCAGCTGCTAAATTGGGTATTGCTGGGTTATCAAAATCTATTGCATTAGATATGAGTAGGTTTAATGTTAGATCAAATTGCATCGCTCCGTTTGCTTGGAGCAGAATGACAAACTCAATTCCTTCAACTACGGAGGCTGAAAAAGAGAGAGTTGAAAGACTAAAAAAAATGACTCCTGAAACTAATGCTCCTTTAGCTGTTTTCCTAGCTTCGGCTGCAGCGACAGAAGTTAGTGGACAAATATTTAGTGCAAGATTAAATGAGCTTTTTATATATAATCAAAACAGACCTATAAAAAGCGTGCATTCTGATACAGGCTGGACCCCTCATGAGATAGCTGAGAGGGCTTACCCGTCACTTAAAAGTTCAATGACACCTAATGAAAGAAGTGGGGATGTTTTCAGTTGGGACCCAATTTAAAAGACTCGAAAAGATCAATAATCTCTTCCATGGTTTCTAAAGTATAATCTGCACCTAAAGAATTTATATCTACGTGTGTATATCCTCCATTAACAGCAATAGACTTAATATTTGCAGATTTAGCCGCATCTACGTCATTAGAAGTGTCACCTACCATAAAAAAAGAGCTCTTTGTGGAATTAAATTTATTAATTGTTAATTGAATCATGTCTGGTTTTGGTTTCAACGGAATATTATCTTGCGCTCCAATGATAACGTCAAAAAATTTATCTAAACTCATTTGTTTAATTAATTTTTCAGTTACAAATTGTCTTTTATTAGTACATATCCCCATAGGAATTTTTTGGTTATAAAAGTAATCTAGAGCGTTCATTACGCCAGGCATTAAAGTACTGTATTTATAAGGCTCTTCAGAATAATTCTGTCTGTAACTGTTAAATACGGTTTCATACAAGCGCTGATTACCACCACAATAATCAACAACTTTTTTGGATAAAGACAACATACCTTCTCCTACAAAAGTTTGTAGCTTTTCTTCAGATATCNTCTCTAAACTATATTCAGTNAAAGTTTTATTTATTGCATTATGCATATCTGGAATTGAATGAACCAAAGTTCCATCTAAATCAAAAATTATATTAAAATTGAAACATTCCATAATTTATATTTTACAACGAAGTGATGCAATATTTTGTTGATAACTTTTAAAATCTGATCCAGAAAATATAGCCGACCCAGCAACTAGAACATTTGCTCCAGCTTTAATTACCTGAGGCGCTATATTATTATTTACACCTCCATCAACTTGAATGTTTATAGGTTTACTTGAAATTAATTCTTTAACAGCTGTAATTTTATCTATTGAAGAATTGATAAATGATTGCCCCCCAAATCCAGGGTTCACACTCATAACAAGTATTAAATCAAGTTTTTCTAATAAGAACTCTAATCCAGAAAGAGATGTCCCTGGATTGACGAAACACCTGCTTTACATCCTAAGTCCCTTATTCTAGTTAAAGTTCTATCAAGATGCGGCGTAACTTCCTTATGGACAGTAATCATATCAACACCAGCGGCCACATATTCTTCCAACAAGTCATCAGGGTTAGTAACCATCAAATGGGCATCAAATGGTTTTTTGGAGATATTCCTTATTGATTTAATGATTGGAGGACCAAACGTAAGATTTGGTACAAAATGACCATCCATTACATCCAAGTGTATCCAATCAGCACCCGCCTCATCAATTAATTTAACATCATTTGCCAATGAACCAAAGTTGGCAGATAATATTGAAGGCGCAATAAGAACTTCTTTCATTTAATTCATTTCCTTCAAATATAGAATAATAACAGTAAATTAAATTGTTTTGCTCATAGCCACAGCTGTATCTGACATTCTATTAGAAAAACCCCATTCATTATCGTACCAGCTTAAAACTCTTACAAATGAACCATCCATTACCTTTGTTTGATCCATATGAAAAATTGATGATCGTGAGTCATGGTTGAAATCACTCGATACAAGAGGTTCATCTGTATATCCAAGAATGTTTTTAAGTTCATTATTAGAAGCTTTTTTAATAAGATTATTAATCTCTTCTACCGAGGTAGATTTCCCAGCATTAAATTTAAAATCGACAACAGATACGTTTTGAGTTGGTACTCTCATTGAAACACCATCCAACTTTCCATTTAATTCTGGTAAAACTAAACCTACTGCTTTTGCGGCGCCAGTTGATGTTGGTATCATATTACCTGCGGCGGCTCTTGCTCTATACATATCGGAATGCATTGTATCCAAGGTCGGTTGATCACCTGTATAAGAATGAATTGTAGTCATAAACCCTTGAGATATACCTACACCCTGATTAATAACCATCGCAATTGGAGCTAGACAGTTTGTTGTACAAGAAGCATTTGATACTACTAAGTGATCTTTAGTTAATTTATTATGATTTACACCATAGACAACAGTCAAATCAGCTCCACTTGCTGGAGCTGAAACTAAAACTCGTTTTGCACCAGCTTCTATATGCAGTGAAGCTTTTTCACGGCTCGCAAAAATCCCAGTACACTCCAAAGCAATATCAACATCAAGTTCTTTCCATGGAAGATCTTTTGGATCTCTGATAGATGTTACTTTTATTGATCCTTTACCTACATCGATATTATCACCAATAACTTTGACATCTGCAGGGAACCTCCCATGCACAGTATCGTACCTCAATAAATGTGCATTAGTCTCTACAGGGCCCAAATCATTAATTCCAACTACTTTAATATCGTCTCTACCTGATTCGATTATAGCTCTTAAAATATTCCTTCCAATTCTGCCAAAACCATTAATAGAAACTCTAACTGACATTTTATTTCCTCTCAAAAAAATATAATTACTTATTATTACTCAATACTGATATGGCTGGCAACTCTATACCTTCTAACCACTCAAGAAAAGCACCACCAGCTGATGAAATATATGTAAATGTATCTCCAACACCAGCTTTATTTAAAGCAGACGATGTATCACCTCCACCTGCCACAGTAACTAATTTGTTACTGGTAGTTAAACTTGACGCTGTTTTAGCTAATGAAAAAGTACCTTCTCCAAAAGGTTCTAATTCAAAAGCTCCAAGTGGGCCATTCCATAATAAGGTCTTAATATTGTGAAAAATGAAGCCTATTTTTTGGATTGTCTTTGGACCAACGTCAAGTGCCATCATGTCTAAAGGTATCATATCAGATGATACTATTTTAGTGTTTCCTCTTGCCTCAAAAGATTTTGATACAACAACATCGATAGGAAGTATTATTTCACAATTTAATTTTTTACTTTTGTTTAAAATTGATTTCGCAACAGACACAGAGTCTTTTTCAAAAAGACTTTTGCCAACATCCAAGCCTTGAGCAACAAGAAAAGTATTCGCCATCGCGCCACCAATTATTAAATAATCCATCTTAGTTATTAAATATTGAATAATATTTATTTTTGTAGAAATTTTAGCACCACCAACCAATGCCGCTACTGGCTTGATTGGAGAACTTAAAACCGATGTTAAAGCTTTCATTTCTTGGTCTAACAGGACACCTGAATATCCAGGTAGAAAATTTGTAATTGCATGTAAACTTGCATGAGCTCTATGAGAACATGAAAAAGCATCATTTACAAAAATATCACAACCTTCAGATAATTTTTTTGCAAAGCTCAGATCGTTTTTAGTTTCTTCTTCATGGAAGCGAACATTCTCTAGTAAAAGAATTTCACCCGCTTTTAAAATTTTTTTTATATCCAAAGCCTCTTGATCCACACAAGAGTTACTAAAGTGAATATTTGTTTCTAAAATGTTTGATAAAATTTTAACTAAAGGTTTTAAAGTGTAATCTTTATTATATTTTCCCTTTGGTCTTCCTAGATGACTACATATAACTATTTTTGCACCAGATGATTTCAAAAAGTTAATAGTTGGTATTAATCTTTCAACACGTGTATGATCTAAAATCTTTCCATTAGACATAGGTATATTTAAGTCAGCTCTTATTAACACTGTTTTATCATGGACATTTTCATTAATTATATTTTTAATTAAAGAGGGCATCTTTATAATTTTCTTAATCAGAGTTTGGTTTTTATTATTTAAGTATAGATCTTGCTTGTTTTACTATAGCTTCTGAGTTAATTCCAAAATGTTTGTAAAGTTGATCTGCTGGACCAGAAGCTCCAAAGCTTTTCATACCAATAAAAACACCCTTATCACCTATATATTTACTCCATCCCATATCACACGCCGCTTCAATAGCTATTCTTGGAGAGTTTCCTAAAACATCTTTTCTGTATGTTTCATCCTGTTTATCAAACAGCTCCCAACAGGGTAAAGAAACAACTGCAGCCTTAATGCCTTCAGCATTTAAGAGGTCAGACGCTTCCATTGCAATTTCAACTTCAGAACCAGTTGCAATTAGAGTTAAATCTCGTTTTGACGAAATATCATTTAAAATGTAACCACCTTTTGAAACTTTATTATCTGAAGATTTTTCAGATCGAAAAGCTTTTAGACCTTGCCTTGATAACGCTAAGACAGTGGGTCCATTTGTTTTAAGAGCTGTATCCCAAGCTTCTGCCGTTTCAACAATATCTGCAGGTCTTATTAGATTTAAGTTTGGAGTTGCACGTAAAATCGCTAAATGTTCTACGGGTTGATGAGTTGGTCCATCTTCACCTAATCCAATTGAATCATGCGTTAATACATAAATTACTCTTTGAGACATTAATGCCGAGAGTCGTATAGATGCTCTCATGTAATCACTAAACACAAGAAATGTTCCACCATAGGGAATAAAACCTTTGTGAAGAGAAATACCGTTCATAATAGATCCCATGGCATGCTCTCTGATACCATAATGAATATAATTTCCTAAAGATTTACCAGGAAGAACCGTTTTCATTTCACTTGTTTTAGTTAGATTTGATCCAGTTAGATCAGCAGATCCACCAAGTGTGTTTGGAATAATTTTATTAATTAATTCGAGAGTTTTTTGACTAGATTGTCTAGTGGCTAATTTAGGTTTTTCTTGTTTCATTTGCTTTATAAATGAATTCATTTTTCTTTCATAGGATTGTGAAATTTCACTATCTATAAACAATTTAAATCTTTTCTTTTTTGAACTTTGTTCGAATCTATTTTCCCATTCCTCAAAAATCTTCTGTGATCTTTCGGTGGTTTTTTTCCATAATTCAAGTATGTCTTCAGGAATTTCAAAAGGTTTATTAGACCAACCTAAAGCTTTTCTTGTAGCCACTATTTCGTCTTCTCCCAATGGTGCACCATGTGTTTTTGATGTTCCACCTAAGTTTGGAGCTCCAAATCCAATTGTAGTTTTACAGGCAATTATTGATGGTTTTCTTGATTTTTTGCTGTTAATAATTGCTTCTTCAATTTCATCATGATCATGACCATCAATAGTTTGAGTATGCCATCCAGCTGCCTTAAATCTTGAGATTTGGTTTGCAGAGTTTGATAAACCTGTGGATCCGTCTATAGAAATTTTATTATCATCCCATAGCACAATTAATTTTGATAATTTTAAATGACCAGAAAATTCTATAGCTTCGTGACTAATTCCTTCTTGAAGACAACCGTCACCAGCAATTACATATGTATAATGATCAACTAAATTAGAACCAAACCTAGAAGATAATAATTTTTCAGCTAAAGCCATACCAACGGCAGTTGCTAAACCTTGTCCCAGTGGTCCTGTAGTTGTTTCAATTCCTTTTGCGTGTCCATATTCAGGGTGGCCCGCAGTGTTATAGTTTAGCTGCCTAAAGTTCTTAATACTATCAATTGGCATATCTTCATAACCTAAGAGATAATGCAAAGCATAAAGTAACATAGAGCCATGACCAGCGGATAAGACGAATCTATCTCTGTCAGGCCAATCAGGTTTTTTAGGATTAATATTAATAATTTTTTTAAATAAAATTGTAGCCACATCTGCCATACCCATGGGCATTCCGGGATGGCCTGAATTTGCAGCTTGAACAGCATCCATAGACAAAAATCTAATTGCATCAGCCATTAGTATTGACTTTCTATCTTTAGATTTAGCTTTATCTTGCATCTACGGTTCTCCTAGAAGGTTCAAATTAAAATAATTTAATATTAGTAACATTTATGAAATCAAAGTTACATAAATGTTTTGTAAAATTTATAAATTTTTACAATGTTTCCCATAAATTATAACTTCATCTGAAGAACCAAAAACTAAAGGTGATCTTTGATGAATATTTTTAACTGGAACAGCTAAAATATCATCGATTCCGTTTATAGCTTTTCCCCCAGCTTGTTCAATTAAAAAAGCTATTGGGTTAGCTTCATAAGTTAAACGTAATCTTCCATTTTTATATTTAGTTCGAGCATCGGACGGGTATAAAAAAACACCACCCCTTATCAATATTCTACTTGCGTCTGCAACTAAAGAGCCAACCCATCTCATTCCAAAATTCTTTTTTCTTAAGCCCTCTTCGCCGTCTTGACAATCTTGGATATATTTTGCAGTGGGAGAATTCCAATACCTTTTATATGCTGCATTTATTGCAAATTCTGACGTTGATTTTGGAATGCTTACTTCATCATTAATAATAACAAACATTTCAATATTTTCGTCTAATGCAAATAAAAGTGTACCTTTCCCCAATGTTAAAAAAAATGTTGTTTGAGGTCCATAAACAAAAAAACCAGATGACTTTTGTTTAGCTCCAGATTGAGTAAAAGCTTTATCTAGTAGTAAGTTATTTTTTGGCATTATTGAAAATATTGTACCTATAGAAACATTTACGTCTATGTTGCTTGATCCATCTAAAGGATCTGCAAAAACTATAAACTCATTATTATTTTTAAAATCAATAAACCCTTCTTGTTCCTCTGAAGCGTAACCTGCAACTGGAGATTTTTTTAAATAATCAATTATAATTTCATCAGATTTTATATCTAACGGTTTTTGAAGATCACCATCTACATTTATACTCTTTTTATTAACTTCTGACTGACTGATTTTATTTATAGTTTTAATCGTTTTAGAAATTAATATTGCGGCATCAGCTAAATTATTAATTATAATAGCAAGCTGTTCATTCTCACAATTATCTGTGAGATATTCTTTTAACAACATCTTTTATAGCTCCAGTAATCATTCTCTATTCAAACTTATATCTTTCATAGCTTTATATAAGGAATGCTTGTCCTTTTGTAACATTTTTTTCTTTACTCCATTAAAGTCATCAATTTCTTTATTCTGGCTTAGTTTAGATTTAGCAACAACTTTTGTAACTTCAATTTTAACTCCAACTATTGAAGATAGTTTTTGTTTTATAAATTCTTTTGGTGCATCTTTAATGCTCCAAGGCTCCTTTTCTCCACTTCTATTTTCATGAATTTTTGTAAGCCTTCCTACTATGCCTAGTAGAGATTTTAGATCTTGGAAGAAAAAAATTCTTCCATAAAAATGAACTGACTGATAATTCCATGTTGGTACTACTTTATGGGTTTTCTTTTTAGTTGGATACCAATTTGGACTGACATAAGTGTCTTCAGCTTTATATAGAACTAACACCTCATCATTATTTTTATTTTCTTTAAATAATTGATTTTCAAGTGCTATGTGTCCTAACAACGTTGTTGACCCATGCTTATTATAGTCAACTATAAAAGGCAAATGGTTGGCTGAAAGGCCTTTTGATCCAAAAGCAATCAGTGTAGCTAA
>JGI20156J14371_10003085_pt1 | contig 12685 bp, 9 predicted proteins | sample COG_06_FD_14371 | JGI IMG/M metagenome (IMG submission 14371)
GATGGCACTGAATGGCGCAGGTCAGACAGTCGATTTAGATGCAACCACGTTGGATGTTGACGCTACTACGATTACAGTTGACGCCACGACAACCACCTTCACGGGCGACGTCAAAGGACCTCGCTCGACGGGTGACGATGAATTTGTGACGTATGCCCAGTTGGATTCGATGGCGAACATGGCACCATTCAATGAGACTTACAAAACGTTCAAGTATCCAGGTGGCACTACTCAAAGCTTTCCTGGTTCCGTTGGCGGTACAACAACGCGCATGACTCTTTCGAATGATGCTCCACTGAACTTTTATTATACTGAGTTATCTGATCCAGTCACCAACCCTGCAGTTCCGGGTGACCCACCTTACAGCGTCCAGTCGACTCCAGGGGGATGGCACTTGAATTTATCAGATGCAGGTATATACCAATATTTTCTTTCAATTGAGTTTGAAAATACGAGTACTGATGATGCTTTTGTTGTTGTTGAAGTGAAGAATTATGATCTTTCTGAGACATTCTTCATTGCCAATGGAAATACACGCGTTGTTTCGAGTGAATCAGAGAATCTTTACGGTTCTAACTCGTTGTCATTGTCTGCCGGAAAACCAATTCATCTGAATACGTCTATGACTTTTGAGACTGATAATGACGATGAGGATCTCTTTGTTGATGTTACGGTTTATGATGCTGCCGGTGGCTCGACTGTTGTGCTCGAGTCTATGAGCTTCTCAGTTTCTCGCATCGGAGAGGAGTAATGAAGTCAAGAATTTAAAGAACAAAAAGCCCCTCCAAATGAGGGGCTTTTTTTTGTCTGTAAAATCCATGGGTCGCTCCCGGTCAAATTGGAGGGGCTCAGTTTCGCTTCATGCTCAGCTTGGCCCCAAGTACCTCGAGATCGTCAAAGAATTCAGGATAGCTCTTGGCGACGCATTCTGCATCCTGAATGGTGATTGGAGCACTGCCTCGAAGCCCCATAAGGGCTGCAGCCATGGCGATTCGGTGATCGCCGTGCGTTTGAATCACGATGTTTGCTTGGTAAGGTTGCTTGTTTGGATGAACTGTCATGGTGTCGGTGGATTCATCGCATTCGATGGCCACGCCGAATTTGGCCCATTCGCTTTCCAGCACCGCTGAACGGTTCGATTCTTTGTGAACGAGCCGGTGGACACCTTTGAGCCGGCTTGGTTTCTTTCCGAAAGAAGCGAGAGCGCACAAAACAGGGAATAAATCGGGTGTATCGGTCAGGTCCACTGAGAATGCACGCACCGGACGCTTGGCGACTTGGATGCCTGTTTCAGTGCCAGAAAGAGCCCCACCGGCAAACAACAATGCTCCCCGTATGGCTTCATCTGCTTGTGTGTATTGGCTATTGAGCCCGTCGATTTCCAGGCTTTGTTCTGCGCACAACATGCCTGCTACCGCTAAGGCCGCAGCTCCTGACCAATCGCCGTCGATGGCAGATTCTATGGGCTGGTATTGCTGACCGCCTGGGATGTTGAAGTGTGATAACGCTTCGTTAGATTCAATCGTGATGCCGAAGTCCTCCAATATTTCGAGCGTTAGGATCACATAGGGCTTGCTGACCAAGTTGCGCACCGTGATGGTCGAATCTTCTGCCGCGCAGGGGAGAGCCATGAGCAAGCCGGTCAGAAATTGCGAGCTTGTTGCCCCATCCAATTCCACATGACCGCCTTTCAGGCTCTGTTTGATGACCAAAGGAAAGGTATCATTCGGCCCCTCGAGTCGCCCACCTAGGCTGTTAAACGCTTCGATAATTTCGGCCATGGGGCGGCCACGCAAACTCCCTTCGGCGATTATTTCGATGGCGTGTGAGGCCAATCCGGCGATAGGCGCGAACAACCTGGATCCGAGACCCGATTCCATGGGAGTCAACACGCCTTCCCTGGATTTCGGCTGGCCATTGACACCTGCGATGGCGACGTGGTTTTCTCCCAATTCCACTTCAGCTCCGAGTTGGGCGGCCATGAGCAAGGCCGCGGTGCAATCATCGGCCTCAGAGAGGTTATGCAGGGTGGAAGTGCCTTGGCCGAGCAGTGCGCCGGCGACCAATCTTTGCATCACCGACTTGGAAGCTGGAGCGTGCACGGTTCCGGCAAGTTGCGACGGCCATACAGTGATATTCATTTCACGCCCGTATAAATGCTCGCGATTCCACCCGTGAGCGCGATGCATTTGCAGTCTCTGTAACCACAGGATTCCATGATTTTCAAAAATTCAGACCCTTCAGGGAAAGCCTGCACACTTTCCGGCAGGTAGGAGTAGGCGGCGGCGTCCTTTGAGACGAGTTTTCCGATCGTTGGCATGATGAATCGGAAGTAAAAGGCAAACAATTGCTTCATGGGGAAGTGGCGTGGCTTGGAAAACTCGAGAACAATGCCGAGACCTCCGGGTTTGAGCGTGCGGTGCATTTCGGTCAGCCCTTTGGCGAGGTGTTCAAAGTTTCGCACCCCAAAAGCGACGGTATATGCGTCGAAGGTGTCCGTTTGGAACGGCAAGTTGGCACTGTCTCCCTCCATCAATTCAATTTTTTCAGTCCAACCGCGCTTTCGAATTTTCTGCCGGCCGACGTCAAGCATACCGGGCGAAATATCCACTCCTGTGATGTGTACGTTTGTCAATCCCATGCGAACGGCTTCGATGGCTAAATCGGCAGTGCCGGTGGCCATGTCCATTATTTTTGCATTTCCATTGGGTTTGTGCGCGGACAAGTGCCTTTTCAGGATTCGAATGGATTTTTTGCGCCACAAAACATCAATGCCGAAGGAGAAGAGATGATTGAGGAAGTCATAGCTGTGCGCAATGTTGTCAAACATGCGGGCAACTTGCTCCTTTTTCGATTCCTCGTCTGGAGCGGTGTAAGGCGTGATACGCGTTCCCATTTTTCGTGCTTATCCGACCATCGTATGGCCTTCGGGGTATTTGATGTGCGTCTGTGTCAATTTTCCGCCAATGGCATAAGCAACAGTGAGCGTTCCAACGCGCCCCACAAACATGCTGACCATGACAATTACCTTGCCGTACGAGCTGAGCATGGGTGTGATTCCCGTGCTCAGGCCAACGGTGCCAAAGGCGCTGACTTCTTCAAAAATGAGGTCCAAAATGCTATGTCCCGGTGTATCCAAAATGTCAGCTTCAGTAATGGTTAACAGGAAAATGGCAACGGTGTTTCCGACTAAGAAGAAAAGCAGCACGCTGTAGGCTCTGGAGCGCAAAACATCTGGTATGGTTCGCTTGAAAAGCTGCACGTGATCCAAGCTTCGAACCGTTCGCCATACATCCGCTAAAACAATGGAAAGCGTGGACGTTTTGATTCCTCCTCCAGTTGAACTTGAAGATGAACCGATAAACATTAATATAATGAGCAAGAATAACATAGGTACTCCTACTTGTCCGATATCAACGGTATTGAAGCCGCTTGTTCTGGTGGCACTTTGAAATACAGACGTGGTCAATTGTCCGAAGGGACTCATGCCTGCGAGGGTGCCATCTTGCTCGAGCAACCAATAGCTGATCGTTCCAATTCCAACCAAGCCAAGGGAAAAGTACAAGGCAATTTTGGTGGCGAATGAGATGTGTTTCCACGGTTGTTCCATTCGCTCCCGCAAGCGATCAAAACCGAACAAGTCGAAAATAGCTACCATTCCCAATGCACCGAAGAATACCAAGGCTGTTACAATCCAATGAATACCATAATTGCTTCCAACGGCAGGGTTTGCCAATCCATCTGTGAAAAGTGAGATGCCGGCGTTGTTGAATGCGGAAACCGCATGGAACACCGAATAAAACCATGTTCGGCCGTTGCTCAACCCGGGCAGGCTATCGCCCCACGAGAGATACATGGCCAAGGCTCCTGTGGCTTCAATTCCAATGCACCAGAGTAGAACACGTCCCAGCAGTCCACTGCTTGCGTTGAAGTTGTCCCGATTTACAAAGTCTTCGATGACTTCATGTTGCCTGACGCCAACTCCAAATTTCGAGGCCAGCACTAAGAAGGAACCGAATGCGATCAAATTCAATCCCCCAAGCTGAATCAAAAGCAGGAGAACAACCTGCCCTTTGTAACTGAAGAAAGTCACGGTATCGACAAGCATGAGGCCTGTCACACAGGTCGCGCTGGTCGAAGTGAAAATCGCATCCAGGAAATGCATGCTGCCGGGAGCTGTCGTCATTTCGGGCAGCATTAGCAGCACTGTGCCTGTCGTAATGATTCCCAGAAAACTTATGATAAAGATGATGGCAGGATTCAAGCGTACACGGGGCAACATCGATCCTTCTCGGATCAATTCGGCGACGACAACGGTAAAGAAATAGCCTTGGATGAATAGCGTGCTGAAGTCCGAAATCGATTCAAATCCAATGGAGGTTGAAAGGCGACTGATGAACAATTCACCGGTCAATAAATCACTGGCACCCTCGATGACCAGCACGGACATGACGGCTGCTTCGAACCACGTCTTTCGAATGTATCGAATCGGGTGATAATCGTAAAGAATGCGCGTGATGTACTGCAGGACATAGAAGGCGAACGTGCCTTTTACAAACCCCAAAAGCTGCGTTGCGGTATGGCTTTCATTGGGGTAGCCATAATAGATGGCCAAGACGAATAGGGCTGCGGTAGAAACCATCAAGTTGAACAGCTTCAATGCTTTCAGCACGCGCTCTTTCGAGCCGTACAAGAATACATTGATGCGCTCCCTGATTTCTTGAAGTTTCATCTTGATAGGGGAGCAGGCGCAATGGATTCACGATGCTGAACCCATTCCGCTTTGAGGCGTTCAAGTTCTACCGGAACAACCCCCACCTTTTCACAGACCAATCCACCAGCAAGGTTGGAGAGGGCTGCGATGTCCATAATGGGAACCTCCAATGCGAGCAGAAAAGAGGCGACAGCAATGACGGCATCACCGGCACCACTCACATCCATGATTTCGCGCTCAAATGCAGCAATCCGGCAATAGGCCTGCTGTGCTTCTGGCCCGTATACGCAGATACCTCGCTCACTCAATGTCACCATAGAAAACATCGGAGACAGCAGTTCATGCATGCGTTTTACTCCTCGTTCGATGCTTTGGTCACTAGTTTTTTCGATGGCCATTGCCATGCCTTCGCCCAATTCCTTGAGGTTTGGCTTGAACAAGGTCACTCCGCGGTAACTGGAGAAATGAGCGAATTTTGGATCCACGGTTGTTTTGATGCCACGGCTGCTGGCTGCAGCAATCAGCGATTTGATGACCCGGTCGGTCAGCACGCCTTTGTCGTAATCTTCAAAGATGACCACATGGGGTCGTACGGAATCGAGCAATGCGCTGCATTCCTTAATCAGTTGGTTTTCGAGTGCTTCAGCGATGTCCGAAGTGACTTCCTCATCTACTCGTACCAATTGTTGTCCGTTGCTAATGACTCTGGTTTTTACGGTCGTCGGACGCGTGTCGCTGCGCAGCACAGCTGAAGAGCCAACGCGCATTCCGTTCAAAAGCGAGGCGATCGTGTCACCGGCAGCATCACTGCCAATAACGGTTCCGAGGTGCACTTTGGCGCCAACGGCGAGCAAGTTTTTCACTACGTTGGCGGCGCCGCCGAGTCGGGACTCCTTGGCTTGCACATCGACGACAGGAACGGGAGCTTCGGGCGAAATGCGATTGACATGCCCCACCATGTATGCATCCAACATAACATCACCAATCACAAGGGCGGTGACATCTTGACCGGATTCAAGGGCACTGAGGGCATCCATGTTACGAAGGTAGGGCGCGCGAATCAATCAAGCGCTTCAACTGCTTTTGAAATTCGACGAATCGCTTCTTGCAGTTGCGTTTCAGATGCAGCGTAAGACAGTCGAATGCATTCCGGCGTGCCAAAGGCACCGCCGCCGACAGTGGCAACGTGTGCTTCCTCCAACAAATACATTGCGAAATCTTCCGCATTGTTGATATGGCGTTGACCAACAGACTTTCCGTACAATTCACTTACATCGGGAAACAGGTAAAACGCCCCCATGGGCTTGTTGACCTTCATGCCTGGAATCGCGCTGAGCCCTGCAATCATGATGTCTCTACGCTTGAGAAAAGCGCTCTTCATTTCGTCTGCAATGGAAGGGTCAGCGGATACGGCTGCTCCTGCAGCGACTTGGGCAATGCTGCAAGGGGCTGAAGTAACCTGGCCCTGCACCTTCGAACAGGCCTTGGCAATCCAGGTGGGAGCGCCGATATAACCCAATCGCCATCCCGTCATGGCAAAACCTTTGGATACCCCATTCACGGTGATTACACGATCCTTCAGCGCTGGGATTGTTCCGATTGAGGCGTGCTTTCCGGTAAAATTAATCAGCTCATAGATTTCATCGCTAATGATGTAAACCTGCGGATGACGCTGCAATACTTCGGCAAGTGCATCAATTTCGGATTGGGTATACACCGATCCCGATGGGTTGCACGGCGATGAATAGATCAACAAGCGGGTTTTGTCCGTAATGGCCGCTTCCAATGCTTCGGGCTGAATTTTAAAATCATGTTCTATGGAAGTGGCCAACACCTTGGAAGTGCCACCCGCCAAAGCGACCATGTCCGCATAGCTCACCCAGTATGGAGCCGGTAAAATCACCTCTTCGCCGGGATCGACAAGCGAAAGCACGACATTGGTGATGCTTTGCTTCGCCCCGTTGGAGACGACGATTTGATCCGGTGCATAATCGAGTCCATTGTCTCGTTTGAACTTCTGGCTGATCGCTTCACGGACAGCCAAAATCCCCGGTACGGGCGTGTAATGCGTGATGTTTTCTTCGATGGCTTTGATTCCTGCGGCCTTGAGTACTTCGGGAGTATCAAAATCGGGCTCTCCAAGCGAAAGCGAAATTACGTCGACACCCGATTTCTTCAGTTCAGTTGCTTTCCTCGCCATGGCAATGGTGGCGGACTCCGAGAGTCGATTGAGCAGTTGGGAGGTACGTTGCGTCATGGCAAGCGGTCAGTTCATTTTTTGTTATGCTTCAACGAAGCCGCAAATTTAAGTTTTGTGGCAATGCGAAAAGTCGGAGAACTCATTTTTTGCCAGAGGCGAGGGCCACAGCCCCAAGTCCAAGAAAGGTAATCAAACCATTCACAGGCAGCAGGGCGAAGCCAAAACTGAAGCCATGGACAGTCTTCAAGTACGATTCAAGGACATAGCAGATCACGGGAGCTACAATGGCCACGATGGGGATGAATGGGTCCGCGGGACGAAGCGATGTTGCGAGACCAAACGCGAAAAGGCCTAGGATTGGACCGTATGTGTAATTGGCTGCGGTGAAAATAGCAGCTACCACGCTGGTGTCATTCGCGGAGCTAAAGGCCATGATCACAGCAAAAAGCACAATGGTCATCCCAAGGTGTACCTGTTTTCTGCGTTTCGTGGCTTGCGTTGCCTCCATTTGCTCGGTCCCAATCAAATCCACACACACAGAGGTGGTCAGCGCGGTCAGTGCGCTGTCAGCTGAGCTAAAGGCAGAGGCAAGAAGGCCGATCAAGAATACCATCCCCAGTCCGATGCCAAGCCCGCCATCCAAGGCAACTGTAGGATATAGGCTGTCGGCTCGGTCGATGGAAATCCCTTTCATCGCAATCCAACTGTACAGTAGCGCACCAAGGACCAAGAACAAAACATTGACCAAGACCAAAACCACGGAAAAACTGCCCATGTTCCACCGCGCCTCTTTGAGGTTCCGACATGCCAGGTTTTTCTGCATCATATCTTGATCCATCCCGGTCATGGCAGTGGCAACAAATGCACCCGCCAAAAGATGCTTCACCAGGTGATTGGATGCCTTCCAATCTTCCCAAACCACCCATTGATTCCAGCGCGTCGCAGCAATTTGTTGTGGAACTTCTGACCAGGTCCAACCCAATGCGTTGACAATGGCGTGGCCGGAGTAGATCACCGCAATGAGCATAGCCGCAGTTTGAAGGGTGTCCGTCCATACGATGGTGCCCAATCCCCCTTCTCGGGTGTAGCTCCAAATCACGGATAAAATGATCGCTACGGCCGCAGCATATCCCACAGGCACTTCCCATCCGCCAAACGCGGCCCATGCAACATCCCATCCCAAGGGCTGAAGAACAAATAAATCCAGNACGAGGGCGATGAGAAACAAGCGAAACGACGCCCCAATGGTGCGGGAAAGAATGAAAAACGCAGCGCCTGTTTTGTAGGCGCGGCTGCCAAAGCGTGATTCGAAGTAGCCGTAAATACTCGTGAGCCCCATGCGATAATACAGTGGCATGAGAACGGCCATGATAAAGCCATAGCCGATCAAATAGCCGAATACCATTTGCATGTACGTAAACCCTTGACTTTCGACCCAGCCCGGAACGCTAATGAAGGTCACACCGCTCAAGGAAGCGCCGAGCATGCCGAATGCCACGGCGTACCACGGTGCTGATTTATTCGCCGCAAAAAAATGGGCGCCTCCATCGTTTGGATTGCTTTTGCGATTCGTCCAGCGAGCAATGCTGAGCAAAATGAGTACATAGACCAAAAAAACACCAATGACCATCTGCGGATTCATGTGCCAAAGATGGGACAACATCGTAAATTCGCCACATGGAACTTCCTTCGCGCCTCATAGAAGCTGCCGTGGACCAAATGGCCTCCCTGCCCGGCATTGGCCGAAAGACTGCACTGCGGTTGGTTTTGAATTTATTGCGGCGTTCGGACGAACAGGTGGAAGCATTTTCAGAGTCGTTTCAATTGATGCGTCAAGGCGTCAGAGGATGCGCTACCTGTCACAACCTAACGGAATCAGAACGCTGCTCCATTTGCATCAATCCACTCCGCAAGGAAAACCTCATTTGTGTGGTGGAAGACCTGCGTGATTTGTTGGCAATCGAGGCCACCGGCCAATTTCAAGGCCGCTACCACGTATTGGGCGGGGTCATAAGCCCCATGGAGGGAGTGGGACCCAACGATTTGAACATTGAATCGCTCGTGATACGCGCCGGACAATTGACCCAGGATGATGACGGCGAAATCATTTTTGCACTTCCAGCCACAATGGAGGGAGAAACAACGGCATTTTACCTTTTTCGGAAATTGAGTTCATTCAATTTGCAGGTCACTTCCATCGCTCGTGGCATTGCCGTCGGTGAGGATTTGCAACATGCCGATGAGGCCACATTGGTCCAGAGCCTGAGGCAACGTTTGCCATATACCAATTGAAGCCATTATCTCGTTTTCATTCGGTTGATCCCTTGGTTTGGCTTTAAATTCACAGCGTGGACTTATCCATCATTATCGTCAATTACAATGTTGAGCACTTTTTAAGCCAGTGCCTTTTGTCTGTGCGCGCCGGTGTGCGCGAATTGGAGGCCAAGGGCTTTCAAGCCGACGTTTGGGTGGTTGACAACCGGTCGGTCGACGGAAGTTGCGCGATGGTCCACAGTCAATTCCCGGAAGTGCATCTTTTGGCCTTGGATGAAAATGTGGGATTCTCCAAGGGAAACAATCGAGCGATTGAGCAGAGCAAGGGACGATGGGTATTGCTGCTGAATCCGGATACGGTGATTCCAGAGAATGCCTTGAGCAAATGCCTGGAATATGCTGATGGCCATCCGAAGTTGGGAGGGATGGGGGTGCCGATGGTAGATGGCATGGGACGGTTTCTTCCCGAATCCAAGCGCGGAATGCCGACGCCATGGGCGGCATTCTGCAAAATTTCAGGCCTGTACAAACTGGCCCCGCGATCGGCAAAGTTGAACCAGTATTACATGGGCCATTTGCATGCAGATGACAATCATCAAATTGAAATCTTGAGCGGTGCCTTCATGTGGATGAGACGGGAAGCATTGGATGCGGTCGGTTTGCTGGATGAGTCCTATTTCATGTATGGTGAAGACATTGATCTCAGTTGGCGCCTGCTCAAAGGTGGTTGGCAGAATCATTATTTCGCTGAGACTTCAATCATTCACTACAAGGGAGAGAGTACCAAAAAAGGCTCGCTCAATTACGTGCTGGTGTTTTACAAGGCTATGCAGATTTTTGCACGCACGCATTTTTCGGGTGGAAATGCCCGTGCGATGCTTGGGTTGATTCAATTGGCCATCTATTTCCGAGCAGCGCTGGCCATTTTTGCCCGCGTGCTTCGAACCATCCAATTGCCCGCACTGGAATTTAGTTTATTCTGGGCGTCTTTGGTTGTTTTTCTCCGGCAATATGGCCTATTCAAAGGCATTCTTTACGATTGGAATTGGGCGATTCCAGCGACGGGTATCTATGCTGGATTGTGGCTATTGAGCCTAAAATTTCAAGGAGCATACGACAAACCATGGAAACCTATGGCGCTCATCAGGGGAGTGCTGGCAGGCGGGCTCGTGTTGTTTGCGGGCTATGGCTTACTCCCGGAAAACATGCGTTTTAGCCGAGCGCTGCTTCTATTTGGCGCGGTCATCTTACCTGTGATTCTGCTCGTCATTCGTTGGCGTTGGGACAAGGGAAGGGGATGGAGTGGCAAACGCCAAACGAGAAGGTTGTTCATTTCGGGTCCAAAGGAACTGTTGGCCATCAAAGAATTGATTTCAGAACATGAGCCGCAACCAGTGGATCCTGCAGAGACGGTTCAAGTTTTGCACCCTGCCAACCGAGCCGATTCGGACGGACAGAGGCAAATGGAAGGAGTGAAATACCTCGGCGGGCTGAGTGATTTGAACGAGGTCATTCGCATCAATCGCATCAATGAAGTGATTCTCAGCGGAAGGGAACTGACGGCTTCGCAGATGATTTCCGCCATGACCGGTGTCGCCAATGCAGCGATTCATTTCAGAATTGCTTGGACGGAAGGGGGGCACGTCGTCGGCGTTGGAGGTCCTGAACTGGGTTCCATTTCCGATTGGCCCCGGGCCATTCACCTGCCTCGAGCCAAGCGTGTCAAGCGCACATTTGATGTGTGTGCTTCAGTAATGGTCTTCGTGTTGAGTCCCATTTTATTGGCATCGGGACGGCACAGTTGGATACCTTCAGCCGCCAAAGTGATTCTAGGAAAACGCACCTGGGTAGGCATCTCAGCAGATTTTTCGAACGGTTCCAAATTGGAACATTTTATTTTCTCTCGTTCCAATTCCGACTCGAATCGGGCGCGTCAGAGAACACTTTTGACATATGTTCGAGATTATAGATGGACGGTTGACTTCGGAGTCATCCGCGATGCCTTAATTTCGCAACGCGCAATACATCGCCATGGCAACAATTGAAATACTTCTTCCAAAAATGGGTGAGAGCGTAGCGGAGGCTACGATCACCAAATTCATTACGCAACCTGGGGAACGAGCAGAAGCTGATGAACCGTTGGTTGAAATCGCGACCGACAAGGTTGATAGCGAAGTGCCAGCCCCTGAGGATGGTACGTTGATCGAATGGTTGGTCGCAGAAGGAGACACCGTAGCCGTGGGACAGGCAATTGCACGGTTTGATGTGGAGATGGAGGGCGCTAACTCGGGGACACCTGCCGCAGCACCTGCCGCAGCGCCTGCCGCAGCCCCGGCCGCAGCCCTGGCCGCAGCAGAAGCGCCCATTCCCGCGCCAACTCCAGCTCCAGCTCCAGTGGTGGATGCGTCTCCTGTACCGGAAGATCATATCCTGGAAACATTGCAATCGCCGTTGGCAGAGCTGCCCCCTCGATTGGGTGCGTCGGGAAGGTTTTATTCTCCCTTGGTTCGCAGCATTGCCCAGTCCGAAGGAATCTCTCCAGCAGAATTGGAATCAATCGCTGGCTCGGGCTCAGAAGGAAGAGTTACCAAAAAGGACATACTCGAACATGTAGCTCAGCGCGGCACGAATGGTGTTACCTCTGTAACGCCTGTTCAAGCCGTCTCCGCCAAGGCCATGCCTTCGGCCGCAGCGCCTGTTAAACAGAGCAATCCTGCTGTTTCTGTTTCTGGGGAGGATGAAATTGTGGAGATGGATCGGATGCGAAAAATGATTGCAGACCACATGGTCCGTTCGGTGCAAACAAGTCCACATGTCACAAGTTTTGTGGAGGCGGATGTCACACGGATGGTGGAGTGGCGCAATCGGAATAAGGCAGCATTTTTGAAAGCGCATGGAACGAAACTCACATTTACGCCCATGATTGCTGAGGCGATTGTGAAGGCTATCCGCGATTTCCCAGGTGTGAATGCGAGCGTTGATGGCGATCGGATTGTGATTAAAAAGCAAATCAATTTGGGCATGGCTGCTGCCTTGCCATCAGGCAATTTGATTGTGCCCGTCATTCGCAATGCAGATCAGTTGAGTTTGGTCGGTCTTGCCAATCAGGTCAATGACCTTGCCGGCAGAGCGCGTGCGGGCAAATTGAAGCCCGACGATACTGCAGGAGGGACTTACACCATGTCCAATGTGGGCACTTTTGGGAATGTCATGGGCACGCCAATCATCAATCAACCACAAGTGGCCATATTGGCCTTGGGCGCCATTCGAAAGAAACCTGCGGTGATCGAAACCGAGGAAGGAGACGTCATCGGCGTTCGTCAAATGATGTTTTTGAGCCACAGCTATGACCACCGAGTCGTTGATGGAATGCTGGGAGGAAGTTTTGTGCGTCGTGTCGCAGATTATCTGGAAGGGTTTGATTTGAATCGAACCATTGTCTAACGAGGAAACGAAAGCGAAGCAATGAATTTGAGTGCCTTAAAACTGAAGAAGCC
>JGI20156J14371_10003092_pt1 | contig 12662 bp, 10 predicted proteins | sample COG_06_FD_14371 | JGI IMG/M metagenome (IMG submission 14371)
GCGATGGCCAAGGCGTCCAAATCGTCCTAGAGGACGATTAGTCGAACAGGGTTCTCGTCCGGCAGCCCAATCTACCAATATTAAAAAAGGCCGCTTCTTGCGAAGCGGCCTTTTTTAATATTGGCGGACCGGACGGGACTCGAACCCGCGACCTCCGGCGTGACAGGCCGGCATTCTAACCAGCTGAACTACCGGTCCGTGAAAGCNTTTTCTCTANTGGTGGGTGGTACAGGGATTGAACCTGTGACCCTCGCCTTGTAAGGGCGATGCTCTACCAGCTGAGCTAACCACCCCCTGAGAGAGCGACGCATTCTACCGAACTGAAGGTGGCTGTCAAACTTTTTCTGGTGCTATATACATATCGGGTTCGCAGCCCTAATATACTGGCCTTATTAGAGGGTTTTTTAGGCAAAAATGCAGATATATAAAGAGTTTAGTATCGAGGCCGCCCATCGGCTGCCGAATGTCCCCGAGGGACATAAATGTGCGCGTCTCCATGGTCATTCATTTCAGGTGACGATTGCAATTGAAGGCCCGGTGGGAGAGCAATCGGGCTGGATAATGGATTTTGGTGATATTAAAGCGGCATTTGCGCCAATTTATGATCAGCTGGACCACCATTACCTGAACGATATTGAGGGTCTTGAAAACCCCACCAGTGAAAATCTCGCCCTGTGGATCTGGCAGCAACTCAAGCCTGAATTGCCAGAGCTGTCCTGCATCACTATCAAAGAGACCTGCACCAGCGGCTGTATTTACCGCGGCTAGAGACTTGGCTCAGGGCTTAGAGTAAGCACTTTGGACCATGCTGCGAACTTGCAGGTGCTCCCACAGCAGTATTGCCAGCATTAGCAGGATTGGAACCAGACAGCCAAGCAGCATCTGCTGCCAGCTGATTACATTGATCACCCAGCCTGCGCTCAGTGCCGCAACTGCTTGCAGGGAGAATACCGTAAAGTCATTGATGCCCTGCGCCTTGAAACGGTCCCCCTCGCTGTGGGTGCCAGGCAAGAGCGTGGTGCCAGCCACAAACATAAAGTTCCAGCCAACTCCCAGCAGCACTAGCTGTAGCCAAAAGCCGCTGACACTGGTATCTGAAAAACCTATCATAATTGTTGCGCAGTAGCAGACCAGGCCAATCAGCATCATGCCTCGGATATTGAGATACCTAAAGAGTAGGGGAGCAATAAAAGAAGGCAAGAACATGGCGGCGATATGACTTTGAATCACCCATTTTGTATCTATCAGCGAATGGCCGTGAAAATGATGCATGCTAATGGGGGTGCCGGTCATAATAAATGACATAACCACATAGGCTATGGCTCCGCTGGCTACGGCCAGACAAAGGGAGGGGTTGCGCAGCAGCTGGGCGGTGGCTGTTGAGGTATGTTTGGTAGTGGCTTCAGCTATGGGTGCGGGCCTATAGAGGCTGAGCAGCAGGGCACCTAGCAGGATGCAGATGGCAGCCAGAAAAAATGATCCCTGATACTCTACGGCGGTTAACTGTCTCCCGAGAATAGCCAGCTCAGGCCCAACAAAGGCGGCAATAATACCGCCGGCCAGTACTATGGAGGCCGCAGTAGAGCTGTGCTCAATAGATACGGCCTCCATGGCAGCAAATCTGCTTTGCAAGAGCGCAGCATTGCAAAATCCCAGCATAAAAGCGGTTATACAGAAAAGGGTAAAGCTCTGTAATTGCAGGGCAACAATAGCTAGGCCACAGGTGCCTATGGCAGCCATCATAAACGCCAGCAACCCGTTTTTGCGACCCATGGCGCGCATTAGGTGAGTCACTGGGATTGCCGCCGCAGCCGTGCCAGTTATCATCAGGGCAATGGGTGCAGTCGCCCAGTCTGCAGAGGGTGCCAGGTAGGTGCCCGCCAGGCTGCCAGCCAGAATCATCAGAGGGATAATGGAGCCAGCCAGAGCGGTGCTAATACTGAGAACCCAGACGTTTTTAAAGCCTGGCGCGGACATTATGCTCATGGAGAGATTCCTGATTGATTGGCCGTAGCGGTCTTATTATTTTGCGTATAGCGGGATTCTAGACTACTTTTAGATTGCAGGGGCAGTTATTGCCGTATTTGGTTTGGGCCTAAAAATTGATGAAAGCTCGGCACGAATCAGGATTCTGACAAAGATAAAATAAGAGACTAGATATTATGTACGATAGCAATCAGTCGGCGGTTGAAAAAACCGTTTGCCAGTTTATTAGTGAAAATCCCGCCGTAAAATCCAACCATGTCGAAATCGGCATGACACTAAAAGACCTCAATATAGATTCCCTTGAAAAACTCTCCATTGGAATGGATTTAGAAGATGAGTATTCCATTGAATTTACTGATGAGGAGATTGAGGAATTTGCCACTGTCTCCGATGTAGTTACTGCTGTAGAGGCGGCCCTGGCCGCAAAAGCCAAGCCCCAGGTTGAATCGGCCCCTCCACAGCAGTCTCAACACCAGACATCTGGCAGCAATCCATCGATCTAGATTAGGCCTGATCGGCGAGGTAGTATTCTGCCGCGCCAGCTCTGACTGCTGTATACTCTCGCTCGGCACTAGTATCTGCCATCAGTAGTCTATTCCGGATAGAGAGTCACAGATATGGTAGAAATTGGTACATTCAACAAGCTTCAGGTGGTCAAGCAGGTCGACTTTGGCGTCTATGTTGATGGCGGCGAGTTGGATACTATCCTGTTGCCCAAGCGCTATGTGCCCGAAGGTTGTGAGATTGGCGACTGGGTTGATGTCTTTCTCTACTTCGATTCCGATGATCTGCTGATTGCAACCACAGAGACACCCAAGGTTCAGGTGGGCGACTGTGCAATGCTGACCGTTGTCGATATTAATCATGCTGGCGCCTTTATGGATTGGGGGCTACCCAAGGATCTGTTGGTGCCCTACAACGAGCAGCAGAAGCCTATGGAAGTGGGTTATTCCTATGTGGTGCATGTGTTCCACGATCAAAACTCAGATCGCATTGCTGCCTCTACCAAGCTCAGCCATCATCTGGATGAAGAAACTGGATGGCTCAAGCCTCGCCAGGCGGTGAATCTATTAATCGCAGGTCGCACTGAGCTGGGCTACAAAGCAGTGATTGATAACAAGTATCTGGGGCTTATTTTCCGCGCAGACGCTTTTCGTCCACTAAAAATTGGTGAGCGGCTGCCTGGCTTTGTTAAAAGTATTCGTAAAGACGGCAAGATTGACCTGTTGATTTCCCAGGCTACACTGCAAGGTGATCACGATCTGGGTGAGCAAATTATTCGTCATTTAACTGAAGTCGGGGGTGAGTCCAGTCTCACCGACAAGAGTAACCCGGACGATATCTACCGCACTTATAAAGTATCCAAGAAGAAATACAAGCAGGCGCTGGGGTCACTTTATAAGAGCAAGCGCATCTCGCTGAGCGCAGAAAAAATTCAGCTTATTAATTGAGTTTTGCAGAGCACTGGACTGTGTCGAAGTTCAAATTTATCCAGTTTATTCCGCTCCATTGGGCTATTTGGCCTCTACCTAGCCGCCATTCGGAGGCCCCTTGGTTTAGCCATCGCTGATTACCTGTGCTATGGTGTCGGCGTATTTTGTGTGGTTCTAACGGATTTAAACGTCACACCATACCTACCTAATCAAACTTTAAGCCCTGGCGCTTAATAAACAAAAATTATAAATGGATTTAGTTTTTTAATTTGTATCTCTGCCTTCACAGGGGGAGTATTTGGTAGTTACGTGTAAAAACATACGCATACTTCGATTTTTTCGGAGTTGGGTAGGAACAGAAATTCATTTTGGGGGTTAAATATGTACAGAAATAAAAAACTAAGTTTGGCAGTTTCGATTGCCATGGGTGTTTCTTTTGCCGGAATGGCAAGTGCGGAACTCGAAGAAGTGATAGTGACTGCAACAAAGCGTGCAGAAAATATGCAAGATGTTCCAATTGCTATTTCCGCACTTGGGGGCGATTCGCTCAAAGAACTCAATGTGCAGACGTTTGATGAATACGTACAGTATCTGCCCAACGTCGTAAGCGCAGGTATTGGTCCTGGCGCTCGAGAAGTTTATATCCGCGGTTCTGCGTCAGAGCAGGGCTCAGTAACTGTTTCGTCGGCCCAGGGTTCTGCTCCGGGCGTTGCGCTTTATCTTGATGAAATGCCTGTATCATTTGGTGCTCGTAACCTTGATTTGTATGCTGCTGACCTTCAGCGCGTAGAGGTGTTAGCTGGCCCGCAGGGAACATTATTTGGTGCTAGCTCGCAGTCAGGTACAGTGCGAATGATTACTAATAAGCCTGTAATCGGTGAGTTTGAAGGTAGAGTTGACCTTGGTATTAGCACTACAGCTGGTGGTGCTGATAGCAACAAAATGGAAGCGATGATTAACCTTCCCCTCAGCGAAAATGTTGCATTGAGAATGGTTGGGTTTAGCGATAATCAAGGCGGCTACATTGATAATGTTCGCGGTAGTTTCAACCCTAGCGGTGAGGTGATCGATCGAAACTCACTGGGTTATGGTCCGTATTACAGAAACTATCCAGATACCACGTCCACAACGATTAAAAATGATGCGCTGGTTGAAGAAGACTGGAACGAAGCTACCTATAATGGCTTCCGCGTTGGTATGGCCGCAGATATCAACGAAGACTGGAGCATTTTAGTTCAGCATACTTCACAGGAGTTGGATGTTGAGGGTTCATTCTTGATTGATTCACGTTTGGGTGATGATAAATCTGAGAAGTATTCACCAGAGCGTACTCAGGATGACTTTGGTTTAACCACTTGGACTCTTGAAGGGCGAGTATCAAATCTGGATGTTGTTTATACCGGTGGCTACCTAGATCGTGAAGTTGACGCTGTTGTTGATTACACCCACTACAACAATGGTGGTGCTTACGTCACCTACTATATGTGTAGTGGTAACATCTATTCAGACTCGACTGTAAACACTTGCTTTGATCCCACCAAGACCTACCGGGATCAGACCAGTAATGAGCGTACCACCCATGAATTCCGTGTGAGCACCGATGCAGATAACCGCGTGAGACTGTTAGGTGGCGTCTATATCAACGATGTTGACACAACCACAATAGGTGAGTTCCAGTATTTTGGTGCGGGTGATGCATTCACTGAAGCCAACCGTATTGGCTACGACAATCCTAACTATCCAGCCTATCAGCTAGGAAACGTCACAGTGGATACAGCGGGCACTACCGCCGGTTCAGAACCTCGCGGTCCTGGAACTGTTTTCTACAATGACTTCTCACGAACTGAAGAAGAGATTGCTTTTTTTGGTGAGATTGCCTTTGATATCAATGAGAAGTTGACTGCTTCTGTGAGTGCACGCCGATATGAGCTTGATACACAGCTACAGGGTGCATCGAACTTCTCCTTCGGTTGTCGATATAACGGTGCGGGCGCGGCTGATCCAGCTACCGCCACCGCCGCTGATGCGACCGTTGAATTCTGCACCAGTGAGAAGTTTAGTAATGACGTCACGGCTCGTTTCCTCACGTTGGGCGAATACGGTGCAACTGGTGATGAAAGTGTCATTCTAACTGCCACAAGCCCATCGGGTGAAAAAGATATGTTCCGCGGTGGCGGCAGTAATCAGGCCACTCTTGATGCGATTAAGAATGGTACGCTTGATATCAGCGACGTTAACCGAGATGGTACCACTAGTGAGTCAGACACCATCATCAAAGTGTCTCTGGACTACCAGCTGACCGACGATGTTATGCTTTATACGGTCTACTCTGAGGGCTATCGTCCAGCTACACAAAACCGTAATGCTGGCCGTTTGGCTGCTCGACAGACTGGGGCTTATGAAGGCTATGTGGTCCCTGCTGTTGCCGTCACTGATACCCTGGAGAACATTGAGATTGGTATGAAAGGTACCTTCCTCGATAACACTCTGCGTTTTAATGCTACCTACTATCAGGCGGATATCGAAAACCTCCAGGTGTCTCGTTTTGACCCCTCCAATGTTGCTTTCCTAGTATTTATGGAGAATGTGGGTGATGCTGAGTCTTCAGGGATAGACGCTGATTTCCAGTGGGCTGCTACAGACCAGTTAACTATCTCTGGTGCGTTTAGTGTTTTAGATACAGAGATTACTCGAGTGACTGATCAGTTGCAGGGTGTTGCAGTGCCTGTTGGCTCTGATCTGCCGTTGGCTTCTGACTTCTCTGGTAACCTTCGTGCTCGCTATGACTTCGCCATGGACAGCGTAGGCGCAGATGCATATGTGTCTGCTTCCTTGACTTACCGCGGTGAGACCTTGGCTGGCGTTGTGGGTAGTGCGGCCTTTATGGATGACACAGGTCTACTTGCCTACGGTGCTGAGTCTGGTATCGAGCGTCAAAACGAAGGTGGTACATTTGGCACAGTCAATGATTCCACCGGTGCTTTGCCGCTTAACAGCCGTTTTGTTAACAAGGCTGCAACGACACTAAATGCAAGTATGGGAATGTCTAAAGATAACTGGAATGCAGAGCTCTTTATCAACAACATTACCAGTGAAGAAGGTGCGATGACTGAGACTGCAGGTAAGTTTACGGCAGAGCAGAGCATTATGCGCCCACGTACCATGGGTCTGCGTTTCTCGTATGACTTTGAATAAGTAGTAGCTATTGTTAGACTCTATAGGGCGAACTTCGGTTCGCCCTATTTTTTAATGCCGAGAAAATACTATGCCCCAAGAACCGCTCCCAACTGCAGCAGATGTGGATCAGGCTCAGAGACTGCTGACGGCAGGTAAGCTTGAAGACGCACAAAAGCTTATTGAGAATGTGCTTGGGCAAACGCCTGATGATCCTGATGCGCAATATACCTTTGCAGTGATTCAGCGCTTGAATAGCCGTCATGTCGAGGCTTTAGCAATATTAGCCAGGGTATTAGAGCAACAGCCTAAATTGGCTCGAGCTTATCAGGAGCGAGCACTTAATGAGTTATCGCTGAATAATCCAATGCCTGCGGGCAAAGCTCTGGAAATGGCAGTGGCACTGGATCCAGCCCTTTTAAAGAGCTGGCAGTTGCTGGTACCGCTGTATAAGGCGCGAGGCAGTAATAGGGCTCGGGAGGCACAGCAGCAGGTCGATTTTCTCAAGACTTTACCCGCAGAGCTTTTAAACGCGATTAGTTATATGGCCGCTGATCGCCTGCTCGAGGCAGAGCGCGTATGCCGCAGTTTTTTAAAGCAGAATAAAACCCATATCGAGGGAATGCGGTTGTTAGCTGAGATCGCTACGCGAAATAATATTCTCGATGATGCCGAGTTCTTACTGGAGAGTGTTATAGAGTTTGAACCAGATCATCTGGATGCCAATATACAATATATTGGTGTATTGCTGCGTCGGCAGCGTTTCCATCGCGCCTATGATCAGGCTAAAAAGGTATTTGATAATTACCCACAGGCTAAAGACCGCACGCAACCGGTTTATGCCTCCGCCTGTTTCGGTGTGGGCAAAAATGAGGATGCCATTGCACAGTATCTTGAGCTGATAAAAGCAAATCCCGGTGATCCCAGGCTGTTTATCTCACTGGGCCATATTCATAACACTCAGGGTGATCCCGATAAGGCGGCAGAGGCATTTAAGCAAGCCTATGAGATGAATCCCAATTTTGGCGATGCCTACTGGAGCCTCGCAAATACAAAATCCTATAAATTTGATGATCAGCAGATCAGCGCCATGCAAAATGCCGAAGCGAGCTCAGCGAGTCCGTTGATCGATCAGATTCAAATTAATTTTGCCCTGGGCAAGGCGTTTGAAGATCGTGGTGACTACAGCAGTGCATTCCACCATTATGGCAAAGGAAACGAGCTAAAGAAGCCCACTACGCACTATGCAGCAAGGCAGCTGCAGCGGCGTATAGATTCTCAGATTGCGGTCTGTACCCAGGACTTCTTAAAGTCGAAGCAGGGTTTAGGTAATACTTCAGCGGACCCGATCTTTATTGTTGGCCTACCGCGTTCAGGTTCGACATTGTTAGAGCAAATTCTGGCGTCTCACTCTCAGGTTGATGGGACCATGGAACTGCATAATATTTTAGATCTGGCCAAACGCTTGCGTGGCAGATCAGATGATAATGACGAGCATCCAAGATACCCAAAGATAATCACAGAATTGGACGATAGTTATTTCGAGCGCTTTGGCGATCAATTTATGCAAGACACTCAGGTCTACCGAGAGTCGGCGCCATTCTTTACCGATAAAATGCCCAACAATTTTTTTCATATTGGCTTAATTAAGCTGATACTGCCCAATGCCAAGGTGATTGATGCTCGTCGACACCCTATGGCTTGCTGCTTTAGTGGCTTTAAACAGCTGTTTGGGGAGGGGCAGGAGTTTTCTTATGGTCTTGCCGATATAGGTAATTATTATCGTCAGTATGTGAAGTTGATGGATCATTGGGAGCAAGTTTTACCTGGTTTTGTGCTGCGTGTTCAGCACGAAGATGTAGTTGAAGATTTAGAGACTCAGGTTCGGCGAATGCTGGATTTCTGCGGCTTGCCCTTTGAACAGGCCTGTCTGGACTTTCATAAAACGGAGCGCAGTGTGCGGACGCCCAGTGCAGAACAGGTTCGGCAGCCTATCTATAAAACCGGAATGGACCAGTGGCGTAATTTCGAGGAGCATTTGCAGCCTTTAATAGATGCGCTGGGGCCTGAGGTTTTGCAGCGATACCCGATAGATTAGCGGTGATAGTCTCCCACGCTAAGCAGTTTATTTTTTTCGCAGTCCCCAAGACGGGTACTCATGCGCTGCGTGAATTGTTAAGTCTCCACAAGGGGCCAGAAGATTGGGAACAGCAAATATTATTTGGTCAGCAGCAATCACCGATTGCAGAAATAGCTAAGATTCAGCACGGGCATATCAGTGTTCAACAGATTGCGCCACATTTTGATCAGGCCAGTTGGCAGCGCTATTTTAAATTTGCCATTGTCAGAAACCCGTTTGACCGATTTATCTCTATCTGCTTTTTTTTAAACCGTAAAAACCCTCTCTTTTTGGAGACACCGCTGCAGTGGATGAAGTCAGCAATAATCGCGCCGCAGTTTAGAGCGCGAGTGCTGGTCAGGCCTCAGTACCTGCAACTCAGTCATGCTCAGGGCAATACCGCCATGGACTATGTGGGCCGCTACGAAATGCTGCAAGATTCTGTAGATGAAATCTGCGACAGGCTACAGATTGAGTCGAGGCTACTGCAAAAGAAAAACGCCTCGCAGCACCAGCAGTATCGCGAATACTATGACCAAGAACTCAAATCGGCGGTGGCGAGTTTCTATGCGCAAGACCTAAAACGCTTTAACTACTCTTTTTAATATAGCTATCCATATGCTCTACATTGAGTGCGGCATTGATCAGTCGCTGCATGATAATGGGTTTTATCCCGACTTGATTGCTCGCATTTACCAAGGCTCTTGGGTTGGGATCAAGTTGACTTGCGGTGCGACCTAATAACTCACGATACTTTATCCAGCCAGCTTCCTCATAACCATAGAGGTGCCAGGTTTCACGCCAATCTTTTGCTAGATTCAACAGCAATTCTTTGTACTTAAGGGCGAGCTGTGGATTGTTGTCTGAGTTATTATCAATATCGCTGATCAGTTCGTTAGCAATAGCATCCAGTTCTCCGGGCGCCATAACCGGTGCAATATTAAAGCGCTCAGTTTTAAGGCTGACTGGCTGTCCCGCGCGGTAAGGTACTGTACTGATTTTAGCGTTCAGTTCGGGACTGTCAGCCTCTACACCAAAGCACTCCATCTGACGGACAGTTTGCCAAAACCGCGAAGAACCCGAAGTGTCTATCACCAGATGTACTCGATCTTGATCGCTGTCATTGAGCACTTTGTGGCGGCGCCATGAGTCAAATATCCAGCATTCACCGGCGCGCATATGAATGGCCTGATCGCCACAGTGAAAAATAACCTGTGGATTGGTCACTATAGGAATATGGATTCTGACTCTGTTATACCAGTGATAATTGAAGTCAACATGTTCGCTCACCTCTGCCCCTGCATTGAGACGCATCAGCCTTGAGCGAGCCAGCACCTCGTCAAAACTGGCCATAACCTGCTGCATATAGTCACAGCGCTGTAGCTCGGGAGTTGTGCGCATTTTCCCTGCAAACTCATTATTGCGCTCACCCATGAGTGAGACCAGTGGAATGGCCAGATTGCCGGCTAGCTTTGAGGGGTGCTCCATCCAATCAGTGTCTACAAATTGACTGATCTCCTGCTGTAATCTGGAGGCATCAAATTGATAGGGAAGTCTGACAAAGGGCTGTGCTAGTTTCATAGGTTTACTATTTGTCGCTTTTGCTCAAGAGTATATGCCTCGGCTGTGGATGCTGCAATTTGAATGCCGTTTTTAGAAATCTAGCCTGCTGCTAAATCTGTATACTCCAAGCACTAAATCCATGGCCAACAAAAACAATCAGCGAGAAACTATTATGGCACATAAGAGTATGACTGAAGGGCAGATTCAAACACTGGTCGAAAATTGCCTTATGGCTAACGGCTGCAATAATGAAAACGCAGCGGCAGTTGCTCGAACTATTGCCGCCGCTGAGCGCGATGGCTGTGCTTCCCACGGGCTATTCCGGTTGCCTGGCTATATCGCCTCATTGCGCAGCGGCAAGGTTAATGGCAATGCCAAACCCAGTGTCAGTAGGATATCTCCAGCGGTGATTCGGGTTGATGGCGACCATGGCTACGCACCCCTGGCCCTGGAGGCTGGGCGCGCAGCTTTGTTAGAAGCGGCTCGGGAAAATGGCATTGCCGCCATGGCCCTAGTCAATGTGCATCACTTTGCCGCCCTCTGGGTTGAGGTTGAGCCTATAGCAGAGGCCGGTTGTGCGGCCATGGCATTTACGACCTACAAACCTGCTGTAGTACCCGCCGGCGCTAAACAGCCATTATTTGGCACTAACCCCATGTGTTTTGGCTGGCCCAGAGGCGATCAGCCACCCATGGTGTTTGACCAGGCCTCGGCGTCTATGGCCCGTGGCGAAGTGATGATTGCTGCGCGCGACGGTCATGATGTGCCTCGGGGTACTGGTGTGGATGCCAAGGGCAATCCAACCACGGACCCATCAAAAATTATTGAGGGCGGGGCACTGTTGCCCTTTGGTGGTCATAAGGGCTCGACCATAGCCATGATGATTGAGCTGTTAGTGGCTGGCCTGACCGGCATGGACTTTAGCTTTGAAGCGCAGAAAAATGATAATAACGATGGCGGACCACCCAATGGTGGTGAATTTATGCTGGCCATAGATCCTAGTCGCTTTGGCGATGCAGATAACTGGCTGCAGCATTCAGAATCTTTCCTTGAGCGATTGACCGGAATGGAAGGGGCTCATATGCCGGGCAATCGGCGCTATGCCAATCGCGCTCAGTCTGCGGTTGAGGGCATTGCTGTTGCTGAAACTCTACTGGCTAGCTGCAGAGAGTTTCTTAACCCCGAGGTTTAATTTGGCGTATTAATGGTCGGGCTCATTAGTGCGTAGAGTTAAGTTATGCTCTTTAATTTGGTGGGGCGTTTCGCGAACAATGGTCTCGATCATAGCTTCAGCTGCGGGAGACAATGTCCAGCCTTTGCGCGTAATCAAATAGACTTCCCGTACCTGGGTCGGTATCAGCGGTCTGGATACCAGACGGCTTGAGACTGTGGGAATCGCAAGAGAGGGCAGCACTGAAACCCCTAGATTAGATTTGAGCATGGCCAATAGAGTGGTGATGTTGGGGAAATCGAACTTGGAATCTCCAAAACTTGTGCGGCTGCGTAGGGTTTTGGTGATGCCAGTATCCAAAAATATGCTGTCTTCCAGTTCATTGATTTTAACCGGTCCGGTGTTTTTAGCCAGCGGGTGATCCCTATGACAAATCAACTCCAGTTGATCGGCAAACAGGGGTCTGAAATTTAAAAGTTTATTGGGCTTCCAGAGACTGGCAATGCCAAAGTCTACTTCATTGCGCTCGACTCGCCGCTGCACGCCCTGGGAGCTGTCATCATCAAGATGTAGATAAATGCCAGGGTACTCAGCTGAGAAGGCTTTAATAATATCGGGCAACAGATTGCTGGCCACTGAGGGTACTATAGCCATGCTGACATGACCGCTGCGACGCTCGGCGGTGGCGCGCAGATCATAAATTGCAGTGTCGAAGTCACGGACCAGTCGCTGCGCTATGGGAATAAAGTTTTCCCCTTCGGCGGTGGTGCTGACCTGTCTGGTGGTGCGCTCGATAAGTTTTAAGCCAATAAACTCTTCCAGCTGCTTAACTGCGAGAGTAATAGCCGGTTGAGTGCGAGAGAGTTTCTCTGCTGCGCCATTGAAACTACCTTCTTCAGCCACGGTGATAAAAGTGCGAAGGTGTCTTAGAGTTACGTTTAAGTATCTGATAGTATTCTCTTTTTTTATAGTTATTAATAATACTGTTGGGACTTACAATATATTAACAATCCTTATAAATCTATATAAAGTTTTGATTGGATTTATAGGTGNNTACNTATAANANTNNGTCGNNANTGCGCTNGTTCNGCNCTANAAATNACAGGCGNANACNNTATGAGTCAGNNNNTNCACANCAANTNTATNAATGGCGAATGGGTGGATAGCTCGACGGTCATTGACAATATAAACCCCTCCGATACCAGCGATATAGTGG